>Ga0315284_10004526_pt1 | contig 19739 bp, 37 predicted proteins | sample YL17G09_16_MG_FD_203696 | JGI IMG/M metagenome (GOLD analysis project Ga0315284, IMG submission 203696) | Sediment microbial communities from Yellowstone Lake, YNP, Wyoming, USA - YL17G09_16 | ecosystem: Environmental > Aquatic > Freshwater > Lake > Sediment | place: USA: Wyoming | collected... | reverse complement strand
CTTCGTTTTCTTGACAAAGCGCTTGCCCTCGTCGTCATAGTCGATTTCTTGCTTGTCTTCCGTGCCCACGTCCATGTTGCGGACAGCCAAGTCTTCGACCTTCTTGCGCGCACCCTTGATTTCGGATAGGGTCCGGATGGCCAAGGCCAGCGGAATCGTTCGACCCTGCCATTCCAGGGTGGTGGTCGCGTTCGCAATGGCGATGGCAGTCTGCAGCTCCACCAGGCGGAGCACCAGGACGTTCATCGTCTCGCGGATGCTCGCGAATTCGAATGCGGGCGGGTCTTCTTCATACCAGACCACGGCCGGGGCAAGCCGCTTCGACCAATCGTCGATCTTGCCTTTGACGTCAGCAACTTCTCGGAGCGCCTCTGCAATTGTCATCTGTGTCATGTGAAATTTTTACATTTGAATTAATCTGTTAATGTGATCTTCTGCGCATGAACCTTGCGCAAATAGCCAAGCGAATCGCTGCAATCGGCGAGTCCGAGTTTTCTACTCTTCAAAAATGCGTGGACTTGCTCGAGCCTGTGGTGGTAAATCCGGCAGCCAAGCCCGGGGACTGGCCGATTTCTAGTTTGAAAGTGAAATCGGCGATCAGTCAAAATCCTGACCTCGCCTTGGCAGGCTTTTTCGCCATTTGGCACAGCAGCAAAGTCAACAAGTTTTCTGGGTTCATGAGAACCCAAGAAGAATTCGCAAATTCTCTTGCGGAGACCATCCTTTCGGGACGGCCACTGCTGCTTAAACCCGAAGACTGGCCGCGCGAAATTGAGACTCAATCTGGGACTAAAATAGGAAATCTTGTCAGTGTTGAACAAGCCCGGCAGACAGCGGCGTGGATAGGCTCGAGGTATTCCAGACAAATCTGCGACATTGTGACAAGCACGCTTGCTAAAAATTCCCCGGAGTTCTTAGCAAGGCTCCATGCAGTGACTCCAGAATGGGAGCCCCGGTTCAAGTGAGGGCTTCAAGCTTTGGATCTTTGTGTGGAACAGTCATTTCCTTGCCGTGAATTTTCAGCCAGACTTTTTTGCATTCAGGGCACCAGTCATACCCGTCAGGAAGCGTGTCGAACTGATAGCACGGGAATGCGCCGCCGAGAGCTGACCCATCGGGGTAAGAACATAATGGAGTGTGCCCTTCATTATGTCCATAGTGTGCCAGTTTGATCGATGTGACTGCAACCCGTTCGTAACCAACCTCGCATTTGGCGACCATGTCCGGGTCGAGCGGGATCCGGTACTCCTCGTCATACACAATGTTCCTGATGCCGGAGTTAACCAGCATCTTAAAACAATTGTAGCAAGGCGACAGGGTCACATAAGCCGTGGCGCCGTCGATGCATGTTCCATGTTTCGCAGCGAGACTAACCGCGTTTGTTTCCGCGTGGATCGTTCTTCGACACCCGCCGTCGGGGCCGATGTCACAGCCCACGTCGGTGCAATGCGGTTGTCCGCGTATGGATCCGCCGTACCCGGTCGACAGAATCGCTCTGTCGCGGACTATGACGCATCCGACTTGTTTTCGATTGCAAGTCGACCGCTCAGCCACGTTGTGAGCTATCGACAGGAAGTACTCGTCCCAGCTTTTGCGCATGGGAGAGATTTACATCTGCAGTGTCAGTCGGCTTCAATCGCCATTTGTTCAGTCTCATCCAACTGGTCCCACGTCAAGCCAGCAGGTTCAGATCTGAACTCATTTCCCTCAAGGAAAATTTTCACGCCGACTTCTTTCGAGCCCGGCTGTTCGTCCATGTGCAAACTTCCGTCCGGAGTTTGCCAACGAAGGACCGTGTAAACAGGTACTCCAATGGCGGCCAAGACTTGGCGGAGGTCCTTCGCCACAAGGGAAGAACTCGGGCGTTTCGAGTTGTCGATCTTGGCGGCAATGCTTCGAAGACGAACGGCAATTTTGTTGGGTTCCATGTCGATGAAGGGAAAATAGAGTTTTAACCCACGCCTGACAAAACTTTTTCAGTGATTTAGCGGACACATCGTGATTATTGAAAATGGTGGCGGGTCTTGGATTCGAACCAAGCTAGCTTGTGGGCACAAACGGCGGCTCCTTTGCGGGAGCGAGAGCAAATGCCGGACTTTGTCTTCCTATTGAGAGAAGTGGGATCCCAGACCCCTAACCCGCCGAAATTTAGAAGCGCTCGAGTGCCGATGCCGGTTTGGTATGCAAAGCTGGACTTGAACCAGCAACTTCCTGTTCCGTAGACAGACGCTCTATGAATCGTTCTTCGACACCCGCCGTCGGGGCCGATGTCACAGCCCACATCGGTGCAATGCGGTTGTCCGCGTACGGACCCGGCGTATCCGGTCGACAGAATGGCTCTATCGCGGACTATGACGCATCCGACTTGTTTTCGATTGCAAGTCGACCGCTCAGCAACATTGTGAGCTATCGACAGGAAGTACTCGTCCCAGCTTTTGCGCATGGACGAGGTTACACCTGCAGTGTCAGTTTGAAATTCACATCGAATCGCCAGTGATGGCATTCACGATGTCGACCGTGTCAAACACGGCGATAGAATCCGATTCCCCACCTTGCATGTACGTATCAAAACCCTTTGCTTTCAAGTCGGCAAAGAAATCTTGAACTTGCTTGAGCTTTACTGGGTTATCGTAAAAATCGTAATATTCGTCGAATTCGTCGTCTGTCGGCTCATATGGGTTCCTAACGTCGACATAGCACGTGAGAACGCCGTTCTTACTGTGCGTGTATTTGTCATCAACCCAACCTTGCGTCCCAGCAAACCAAACGCCCTGTGGTGGACGCCGGAACTTGGTGAACTTACCGCCAGTCCCATGGTAAACTGGGTTTTGGATGACAGAATTGGGAAATGGATTTTCGATAAACCCACGCCCCCGCGCCGCAATTCTCATGGCGATCTTATGAAAGCTCATCGCACATGAATGTTGAATAACAGGTTCAACGCAACCTCCAAAAGTCTACTAGGGACTGGTAGGAGACTGATTTTCAATCAATACGATTCCATGTTGTTGTGCGAATGGATATACAAAGATGCGACGATCTTCATGGAGCGCAAGAAAGCGATTTGGGATTCTTGCGACAAAGAACGTCTGGCTAGATCTAAGAAGTGGTTCAGCAACAAAGTGTAGAGCGGGAGCCGCGGAGTCGAACCGGGTAGCTTGTGAGAATCGACGAGTGCTCCCTTTCAGGAGCGAGGAGCGAATCTGGTTGTTTTCTTTCTTGGATGGAAAGTGAGGCAACCGAGCCTCTGTTCTCCCGCAAAATTAAGGACGTTCGAGTGGTAACGCTTGAATTGTGTGACCCGAGTTACGAGCTCGGAACCCACTGCTTTTCAGGCAGTTGCTCTACGTTGAGCTAGTCTTGTGAGCGCCATCTGTTGAACGTCCTGGTGGAGGAGTCTGGAGTCGAACCAGAAGCTTGTGAGCATTCCCTGGGGCTTCCTTGCGGAAGCGAGTGAAAACGCTGGAGTTTTTTGCCACGTCCCATACATGGTGGGGAACCGATCCCCTGTACTCCTCCGAAACTGCACTTTGCACTGAGAAGCGGGAGCCGGATTTGAACCGACGACCTTGAGGTTATGGGCCTCACGAGCTACCAGGCTGCTCCATCCCGCAATAATAACCGCGTCCGAGTGGCAAAGCTGTATGCTGTCTTTCGACGACTTTTCTGGTCGTTGCCTTTACCGTTTGGCTACACCCTCAGATTGTCGGCCCGAAGACCTGGTGAGGGTGGAAGGAGTCGAACCTTCAATGTGCTTTCGCACTTTCGCTTGTGAGATCTGCCTTATGGACGCGGTAGCGCAGAGTCAAGGAATCGAACCTTGTTGAGTCGAGACTCCAGTCTCAACTCTGCATTTTACTGGGTTGATTCTTCCAACCCAGTCACCAAAGACTCCGGCTTCTCGTGCAGCCCTCATTCCCGGAGCCAAAAACAACCATGCCTCGTATGGCATGTTCCCACGAGCATAATTACAACGGATGCACGCAGGAACGACGTTTGTCTTAACGTGTGCGAGGTCATTATCCTTTCGATCCAAAGTCATGCGAAGTGTTGTTTCTCCACAATAGATGCAACCTTGTGAAATCAGGTTTTGGATGAACTCCACAGTCATGTCATTTCCCGGTCTATCGTGCCTTTGATCCGAACTAGATGAATCGTGAAAAATGCATTTGGCCGGGTTTTTAATCCGGTACTCCCTCCTACGATTCACCAGTTTTTTGACACGTTCGGATTTCTTCTCTGGGCTGCGCATGGAAGACATGCAGGTATTGCAAACATTCCTCCTGTATTTACCACCTGTTTTTCCGAAACTTTCTTCTGGAAGAAGACGATGACACTCACCCTGGCACTGTTTCATGCCATTGCCGGGTTACAAAAGTTCCAATAACCCGGCAATAATGATGATGATGATTATCAAAGAACGAGGTGGTGGGGAGTGAAGGAGTCGAACCTTCGAGCTTGTGAGAACCGCTTAGATGTTCCCTTACAGGAACGAGGAGCGAATCTGGATATGGCTGATTAAAAATCAGGTGGGCGCCGTGCCCAAACTCCCCGAAAAAGAAAACGCTCGAGGCGAGATGCTTGGGGGTGATTCGCTCCACAAAGGGAAGCGAATCTCAGCTTACAAGGCTTGTCAGCATCTCTGATTGAACGCTCGCTAGAAATTTTACACCTGCGACGCTCTTCTGTCAAGTATTCGCGAACAAAATCATCGCTTCTGACCAAGACAAGGCGGGTTCACATGCTCTGGACATTGGTTTAGCGGATGTTCATCGCACATGAAATGCCCTTCGACGCACCACAACCCCGTGTCATGGACGGCCAGGCAATGCTCGATCTGGTCTTCCATGCCGCAGTCCAAACAAATCGCTCCCGGCCAACCGGACCAGCGATGTTGCGTCACCTGCTTCATTCTTTCATGATCTCCTGTATGTCCAGGATCTCTTTGGCATTCTCTCGGAAGTATTCCAAATCGTCGATTCGTTTCTTAAGATCCTCAATCGTGCCGGCCTGAATGCCGACGACACTGGCCACGTCTTTGAGTTGTCTCCCGAGGTCGGCGAGTCGCCTCGACGCGCTGCGTCGCTTTTCTTTCGGGCTTCGCGATTTGACGGGGTCTGCCATGGTCACACCCTCGTCGTGCCGGCGGGAGTGACCTGATATCCGATCTTCTTGCCCGTCGTCAAAAACTGTTGAACCGCGTGCGCAAGATATGCCGACACGATCGCGATGAACGGCAGAAATTCGCCATCTTCGCACGTCGCTGCTCCGGCCCCGGCTTCGTCGTCAATCGCGAAGTTTTCATCCCATACCGCCCGCCCGAACTGGCCGCCCCCGGCTAGCGCCCCGTGCAAGCACGGAATTTTGCGTTCCCTGGCGAAAGTCTGCACAATTCGCCGAGAATCTCCGTTGTCCAGGCAGTCCAGAATCAAATCAGTCCCGCCCAGAATCTCCGACGCATTTAGGGAAACCAGTCTGTGCGGAATGGCTCCGATTTTAGTATTGAACAGGAACTGCATCAGCTGCTGCAAGGCGACAACCTTGTTTTTGCCCACGGCGTTCTGAGCGTGGAACTGCGACAGCACGTTCTTGCGCTCGATTCGGTCGAAATCGACCATCAGGATGTTCGCGCCGCAGTTGCGGAGCAGCAACACCGCGTGCGACCCGAGCGCCCCGATTCCGACCACGGTGACTTTCTTCATGTCTGGGGATACTTTCCAGGTTCGCGCATTTACGAGTCCATCACGATCTGCATCACGCAGTCCGGATTCTCGCAATCCGGACTGAGACACTTTGTGAAAAATCGGCCGTTCGTGTCTCCATAAATGATATGCCCGACCGTCACGGAGACGCTGTGAACGACCGCGGGTTGGATGTTGACTTGAGGAGTATCAATCGCGATCGGCGGGACTGTCCACGGTTGGCTCATTTTTCTGCCTCATTCGCCAATTCCCACGGCCCGAGAATCTCTGTCAGACACGTCGTGTCGTCTTTCACGGTGCCATGAACGTGTGCGATTTTCCCGTCGATCATCCGGACGTGGTGCTCCCTTTCCCAATGAGGCTGTCTCACGGCTTTGCCCTGCCGAAGCAGATAAGCCGCTTCCATGGCGTCGAATTGGGATACATACTCGCCGCATCGGAGGCATTTTCCAGTTTTTGGTTCGACGATGTGAGACGCCCTGCAGCTCATTTCTGACTCTCTTCCGGCTTTTGGCTCAAGAAGGCCTCCACGTCCTGGATGCCGTACTTCTTTTGCAGCGCCGCCAGAACCCCGGCATGCCTTTCCTTGATCTGCTCAAGCCTGTCTTTGGCCGATTCTTTGTTCATGAGACCAGAAGACAGGGCGTTGAACACCAACGCTTCCTCCACGGTTTTGTGAGCCTCGAGCTGCTGAACCACGGCTTGCTCGGGAGTCAGACTCACGTCCGACTCGAACTTCATCGAGACGAACTCCGACTGCTTTTCGCCTCGAGCGTTCACCTCCATGAGCTTGGAGACGGTGAAACTTTTTACCACGATGGCCATATCATCCTCTGTTCATAGAGCAAGCGTTGAGCTTGGCGAAACCGAGCTGTTGCCTCCAGGGCAACGCGGCAGGCATCGTCAAGCCGCAGCACAGGCATTTCACGGTGTTCTCGTCGTCGACCCAATCGTGCGCGTTTGTCTTCCTGTTCAAAACGGCAGCGGGACTGGTCGTGTTGGCGCGACCCGGCCTCGTCACGGTGGACTTCTTCACGAGAAGATCGATCGAGTCGGGGCGAACTCGCCACGCTTTCCCTATCTTCCTGCCGAGGAGCCTGCCGTCTCTCAGCATCTCGATGACCGTGGAGACGGACAAGCCAAGGCGGTCTGCGGTCGCCAAGGCGCTCAAGCCGTCTTTCGTCTCTTTGGGCACGACGCGCAGACGGTTGAGAAACACGACAGGCTTGGGCGCGAGATCCTCCGACGGAGCCGTTCCCACTCCCATCATGTTCAGGGTCGCTTCCACGCTGCCTGCCGCCGACATCAATCGCTTCAAAGTCAGGAATACTTCGGCTTCCCACCCTGGCCTGGAGGCTCGAATTCTGCGCTGAATCCCGAGAAGATTCCCGCGCATCATCTTCGCATCTGCGCGAGATCTGGCCAACCGTGCTGTCAGATCAGTTTTCATCAATTCGTCGCAATTTCCGGCTTCATCTATGTCTATCTTCAGTCCGTTGGCATAGAATCGCACCGCATGTTCAGAATTACATCGTACGCATTTATATCTGTGCAGAACCACGTCGTCGCCCCATTTTTCGGCTCGGATTTCTTGCCAGGAATGACCGACTCCAAACAGTTTTTGTTCGCTGTCGCTCCACTCAGCGAAACGCTGATACTCGTCATCCCAGTATTCACGCGTTGTGGATAGATTGTGCGATGCGTTCGACTTCCTCCGCCGCTTGTTCATCAGACCACCAGCCCGCGCCGTCGTAATGCATGCCGCCATGCGCTTCCCGTCTCACGCATGGCTTGCACCACGCTCCCAAGTCTTGGAACGGACACGGCGTCATGCATTGATGTTCCATCGGGGCATGCAGCGATTTGAGATGCCTCTCTGTGCGCGCTGCCTGTTCTTGCGCCCAATGCCGGTATTCCTCCCACTCCGTATTAGCTACCAATGAAACATCACTCCTCTATGCTGCTTTTCAAATCAACTGGTACACCTTCAGTTTCTTCGTTCCCGACCAGATGTTCCGGACAACGCCATTCGATTCTTGACTCCCAATCCGGCTGGAACCAGCCCCACCCGGCCGCAAGCGCATCGGCTGCGGCCGGACAGGTCTTGCGGCACGTCCACAGGACGCATCTGACGACCCTATCAGTCCCCATCAGTGACCAAAGGGCGTTTTCGGACGGACTTGACGCGCTTTTTCATGTTAACACTTGTGCAACTGGAATTTTCACGTAAGTCTTGCCAGAAATGAGTCGTCCTGCAGATTGTTTGCTGATTCCCAGCACTTGACTCAACTCTGTTTTAGTCACACCGTTCGAATACTCAGTCCTGGCCCATGTGACCTGTTCCTCAGTCAGTTTTTGGCAATGACATGGCATTCGTTTTTGCACATTCCTTAGCTTATACTCGAAACATGGGTGTATGTACGGACGCATGAATTCCATGAGTCGGACAGCATCGTCTTTCCTATCTATGCGTAGGATCGGCCCATCTGCGGACACGCCTGGACAAGCATAGACACCGATTGCCAGCATACGAGATGCCAGAAATTTGATTTCTTTTGTGGTAAAACTCTGAGTGCAAAAACGTAATGTTCCGTTCTTGCCATAAGCACCATCTCCACAAAACCATAACGCGACAGATAATCTAGTTATGACGAGATCTTCAGGTATCCGCTTTTTGCCACGTGGATACCACCTAAGTCTCTCTTGTTTCGTCTGTTTACAAATTTGCGAGTATAAAGTCAATCCGCCACTTGAACAGATTGTTCTTCCTAACGATTTGGATTTTGTCGATTTTGGACGAACAGGAATAACGTCGCTCTGAAGCCCGGCTAAAATCAATAACGACCGAACTTCAAGAACCCATTCTTGATGAGTTGCACACTGCGTGAGACGGATCGATCCGTCTTTATTAATCGATCCGTCTCCAAGCATGAGTCCATCAACGATTTCATGGAAACGATGAGATAAGTTCAATACTATCGGTGGTCGAGTTCCTGGAGGTCTTATCTCAAACTGAATTTCCCGAAGACGTCGCAGAATAGTATTTAAACGTACTCCACGTCTAACGGCTATCTGGGAGGCGCTAGTGCCCTTTGCGTAATCCATGACGTCTTCGGGAAGAAGTTCGACGCGAAGGGACTTGTGATACTCTGACAATTTCATCCGAATGGCGTCTTTGGTCTTACGGAAATCAAATTCCACGGACGGACTTCATTCCCGTCAAAGCGGTCGACGACGAAATCTTGAAAATTAGCATTCGGATCAGCCGCAATTCCCGGCACGCTACCGGTACGCACAGCTTCAGTGACCCAGCGCTTGATGTCAGTGTCAGATGCATCACGGTTTACTGTGTCCATGAGATCCCCATTACATCCCGCGAACGTAATATTGACTCGAGCTTCCCCGATTTGCACGATTTGGTCCACCATTTTATCTCCATATCTGTCAGGTTCCCATTTTACACCCTGACACAAAAGGTTTACTATTGCGAGTGAATGTACAGCACGAGAGCTTCGTCGTACGTGATCTTTCGATATGTCGGTCGTATCTTCAACTGGCGCCACCGGGGCGCACAGTCTTCGCACAGCGAAGTGAAGTATCGCCCATCTCTTTGCCACCACTCGATCGCCGGCTTGCAGCATCGTGGCTCGTCAAGTTCCGGCCCCTCGACCGGAAGAATCTGGCAGCACTTGTCTGGCGGAACTTTCGGCGGGATTTTGACCACCGGGAGCGTGCGACTCATGTTGCGAATTCTCGGGAGCACAAGATCCCTACTGCGGACGTGTTTCGATTTCCGACAATTCGCGCAGCTTCCCGATCCAACTTGGTTCCGGATGGAGTTGCACCCCGGAATACGACAGCTTGTCCGGCCCGCACCAATGCACGAGCGAAGTGCAGTCGGAGCTGGTGATCCACCAGACGAGCCGCCGACCCAACGCGGCCTCGACCGCCGCGAACGTCGTGACGTCCTCGTACGACGGCCCAGGGACTCCGCCGCCCGGATGCGAGTGCGCGAATCCCTGGATCGTGTGCCTGTTTTCCCACAAGACATCCCACAACTGACGACTGTCGGGCAACGCGCCGCCATGCCTGTCGTTCGGCGTGTGCCAGAAAATAACCTGTCCGGACGTCCCGATGACTGCGCCAGCTTCCATCATGACGAGTGCACTCCTACGATCGGGTGTCGCTTCATGCACACCCAACACATTCTTTGCCCGTCCACGTTTCCGGGTCCCGTCCTGTTGGAGCCCCACATGTTTGCGGGCATCCACCACATGCGGATTTTCTTGCATCGCGGACACCTTTTGTGTCGCGGGCGAACCTTTTTCGGAAGACCAAACTGTGGATAGAGCTTCATCCATTTCTTGACGCGGCGCGAACGCTTTAGCCTCATGTGGACTGAACCTCCTGCAAAATGACCTCGTCGCAGTCTTCCGGCACCTGTTTGCCGTTTTTGGTGTTTCTGCGGAATATTCCGTCCAGATCGACTTCAGTCACGAGCCCACATCTCCAGCACATCTCTATCAGCCGATTGCTTCTGTTTGGGTTGTAGTTATTCACCCTGACGAAACCCCAATCGTGCGGCTTCACGTGTGAACCTCTTTGAAAACGCCGTCCGAGTTACGTTTCCATTCGCGACCAAGTTCTTTGGCGACCTTGCATCTGTTGGCGAATTCGGACTCGTAATCGCTGATGGTTTTGCTATTCACGTCGCACATGGTTCCTCACGATTCTATCGACCCATCACGTGTTCGACGAGCAATTCTTCAAAGTGTTGATTTACAATGGCTAGCATGTCTTCTCGACTGAGTCTCTGAGCCCAAAGCTTCACATGCTCTTTGAACGCGTTTTCCGCGATTCTATGGCTGCGTTCTCTGCGCGTCAGAGACTTGCGGGGTTTCCTCTTTTTAGCCATGTCGAAACACGTGCAGCACTCCGAGTCGTTCAGCTTCGCGAATGACTGCCGGCAGAGATTCGAGCGTGAAAAACGCATCCCCGCGTTCGCCCGTGTCATGATCTGTCAAACAAACTCCGGCGTCGATGATCTGCATGGTGCGCGCGTCGCAGGTGCACTCGAATCGCCGGCCGTCCAAGCGGTATCGGACGGTCATTTCATTGCGTTGCGGCGATTGTCTATGGTCTACGAACACGGCCCCTCCGATCGCCAAAGCTGCCTTGGCGGCTTCAGCAAAGTCGACTCGAGCCATTTCACGTCGCCCGGCTCCATCGCCCAGTTGTTTGACGAGCTGTTGCCGAAGCTCTTCTTTGGCCCGGTGTTCCTCTTCTTCCCTGCGCCGGCGTTCAGCTTCGATCCTCCGGCGTTCGATCTCGGCTCGTTGCCATAGTTCCATTCGGAAGGCGGCGTCCAGAGCTGGAGAGACCCCTGGAACATCCTCGACTGAGACTTTTTGATCGAGATAGGCCGAAAGCACGTCGTTCTCGGGTCCGAAGGGCATCTCCTGGCTCTTGTAGACCAAGGGACCACCTTCGTGGGTCCTGCCGGCAGAAACGCGCACGAAGCGGTCAAGACCGGGCTCGACGAGCCACACTCGTTCCGAGAAGTCGATGATCTTTGCCGGGTTCGAATTTACCCAAATTCCGTCAGGAATTAGTCTGTCGCCGACCAGATATCCTTGAGTCACCCGGTTCAGAGCTTCCGGGACCGGATCGGTTCGACCAAACAACCTGGCTCGACGCCCTTCAAGCGCAAAGATGCACCATCCGTGTTCGTTCGGCGAAGGGCCGTCCAGGACCCACGTCCGGGATTCGCGACGCAAAATTCTACCGCCGATCCAAGGAAAGACCAGCGTTTCGTCAGCCTTCTGCAAAAGATCCTTCCAACCCATTGGTCTCCCTACTTCAGCCATTCGAAAACTTACGATTCCATGACGTCCGGCAACACTTTGTCGCAATCAACCTGACCCTCGCATCGGGACGCCGGATCCGGAAACTTTATGCATCCTTTGTCCGTGCATACGATTGTTCCGCTAAGAAATGTGCCAAATGACACTTTCAGTCCGTCTCCGCCGTTGGCTTTCAGCTTTGGATGTGTGCAGCCAGCATCTTTCCTGTTGACGCATCCCCCGCACAGAAGAATGAACTTTCCGGGACCCCCTTGACTCCACGGAATTTCGCGATATAGGCGGTCATGGTCGTCTATGATTTTTTGGCACGCCTCGCTTTTGCAGGTGATCAGGATTCTGTCCGGATCGATTTCGTCGTTTTCATCACATTCCCACCACATGATGAACTCGCAAATGTCGTCCTTTTCGAAGCCGCACAATTGACATTTTTTGAAGGTGTTCGGCGGAATTTTTGCGCCGTCGGATAGTCTTTGCATGTTCATCTGGACAACCTGCTAGGCGATCGCGACTCGCTTCCCACTGCTTCAAGCACTTCCATTGGATCAAGATCGTCCAACACTCTGACACGGACTTTCTTGCGATTTTCGTTCAGATCTTTGGTGGCGGGACAGAACTTGTCGTCAAGACGCTGCTTGTCTTCGACCACTTTGGCGACGGCAGCCCGGATTTCTGCGACGGACTGGGCATTTGGAATCACGGACATGCGCACGCGCTTCGCGGCGTCCACCGCCATCAGGTAGTCCGAGCTGATCTTGCGCTTGGCGAAGTTCTGTTTGCTCAAATTGTCGCGGATCAGGACATACTTGGCCGTCATGAATATGGAGAACGCCACCATGGTCACGATCACGCTCCACAACGTGAACGACTCCGCATTCAGTCCGCCGTGCGCCATCCACGCGATTGTCGGGAACAGCCCCATCCATCCGATGGCGGCGAGCGGTTGGCGCACTCGCTTGTTCAGCGTCGCTTTCTTGGCGAGGCCGTCCCCGTATTCCGAGGCCGTCTCGGCCAATGACTCCGCCTCAGTCTCGACTTCGCGCATATACTCGGAATAGGTCGCCTTGCATTCCGCATCCGGCTTTTCAGCAGAAAGCTTTGCAACAGCCTCTTCACGGGCTTTGGTTCCGAGTTCGAGCTCAACCCGAGTCCTAAGTTGCGGCACCAGTTCTTTTTCAATTTCAGGACGCAGTTGCTTGCGCAGTTCTTCGCGCTCCAGAGCCATGATGTTTTCGCGAAATTGTTGACTCTTGCGCAAATTGGTTTCGAGCTGCGGCGTGATTTCCTTAGCTAGGGCTTCCCGCAAACGATCTCGAAATCTCTTGCGCAGTTCCACATAGTCGGCTCGGGTCAACTTATACTGCGAGGCCTCTTCGCACTCGCGGACGGTCAGATTCTGAACTTCTTCGGATGCCATCTGATCACCTGTGCCCGAAGCTTTTCTCTTCCATTATGTTTCGTACAAGCGCTTCGTCACAATTTTCGGGCGTGCCGGAATTCTCCAAGTCTCCGTGTTCCATGTCCGGCGGCCTGCAGACATGGGGTCCTTCGTTGTTGCACAAGGTCCAAGACCCGCCGCCGCACTTCGCGCATTGCCAAAGCTTCGTGCCGTTGTGCAGCACGCGCACGAACTTCCAATCGTGCTTGGTCACGGTTTCTCCGGATATAGCCGCTCGCAGACGGAAGTCAGCGCACCCATACATCTTTTCGTAGGTCGACGTCCGTAAAGGTAATCTGTTCCGCAAACTCCGCGCTCCAAAACAGCGCTCCAGCACATCACGGCGGGTGGAGGGCGTAGCGGGCCGCTGAACTGCGGTGCCCAGCATTCGTTGAACCCGCTCTTGATTTCATGGGAGCCGCACTGTGCTTCTTGAAAATCCCTGGGCTGAAGATAGAACGAGTATAGTAGAGCTGCGTCAAGAAGTTGTCGATGGAAGACGACGGCTGCGGATAAAAGCGCGCAGAACGTCGCCGTGATCGTCACCACGGCGACGTTCCTTGCCTTCATGCCGCCCACGCGGGCTTTACCAGCAACGGCTGCTTCAGGATCGTCTCGACAAGCGTGACGCGAGGAACCGCGGCAGCCTGAGCGACGGTCTTGCCGACCGGGGTCGCTGCGACAAGTGCCCTGATGGTGCGCGGAATCGCGTACGGATCGGCGAACGTCTGCTCGCTGATCATGAAGCACGGAATTCCGAGCTGAGCCGCCGTGTCCCGCACGGCGGACCCTCCATACATGGCCAGACCTGCGCCGCCCTGGCCGCCCACCTTCACGAAACCGAACGCCATCGGACGAAGTCCCGACCGCTGCACGTCTGCGGTGAAGGCGTGAGTCTCCTCGTCTCCGATGAAGAGAAAAAGGACGTCTTCATCATCCTTCGGCTTGTGGGCCTGAATCGCGCGAATGCCGGAACCATAGTCGGTCCCGCCGCCGGCGCGAATGCCCTTGAACGCGTTCTCCACTCCGGCCGCCGAAGCGTGCTTGATCTGGATTTCGCGTCCCTGCGTGTTGAAGATGGAGATGTGCACCTTGTCCTGCGGAAAGCCCTGCAGGAATCGTGCAACATGCGACTTTGCCGCCTCGATGGCGAGTTCCATCGAGCCGGACACGTCCACCATGAAGTACACGCGCATGCCCTTCATGGTCTCCTCGACCGCCTTCTGCAGGGCCCCGTCGGCAGCTTCCTGCAGCTTCTCCTGAGTGTCCTTGGACTTGACGCGAGTGGCGATGTTCGCCGCCCGCATGTCGTCTGCGGCCTTGATGGCCTTGTTCCAGCGATCCTTGACCTCCTGGACCTCGAGCAGTCCGAGCTCCTCGAGAGTCGGGGTGTAGATGATCAGATCCTTGTCGGACAGGGCCCCGGCCTCGATCGCGGCCGCCATGACGGCCCTGGTGACGCCGATTTCCTTCGGAAGCAGGCCGACGATTCGCTTGAAATTCGGCTTCTCCTTCACGATCTTCTGGCAAATCTGCTCTTCGGTCATGCCGACCCAGGTCTCGGCCGCGGCCATCTCCTGGCCGATGGCGAGCTGGCGCCTGCCGTCCTTTGACTGGGCCTGCTTCCAGCGCAGGATTTCGAAGAATCGGGTCGTCTCCGGCTTGTAGCCGATCCGGCGAGCCATCTCCATGATGGTCGAACGGAAGCCGGCCTTCATCAGACCTTCGAGCATCTTCGGATTTTGCTCCCGATGCCTCAGCCACTTTTCGACTGCCTTGTCCCACCTGCCGTAGAACGGCCGGCGAGCCGAACGGCCGAATCCGAGCTCGCGGTTCACCGCCGCGATGCCGGGCAGAGACAGCATGTCGTGCACTCGAAGCAGAAGCTTCGGATTGAAGTCTTTACCATCCTTGCGAGACAGCAGCATCATGGCTTCGCCGACGTCCCGAAAGTCTTCGTCGTAGAAGGCGACCTTTCCCGCGTCGACGACCGGATCGCCCTTGCGCGACTGGCACAGCATGAACGCCGCCAGGACGACCTTCAGGTCCCGGTGCTCTTGGCCGAACGCGTACGAGGCCCATCGGGCCGCGAATTCGTTGTCCAGCTTCCAGACTTCGGCCACCTGCTTGTACATCCAGATGGCGACTTCCGGAAATAGACCAGCAGCCCTGTATTCGCCAGCCTCGCGACCGGCTTCAACAATCTTCCCATTGTCTTGAAGAACGCCGACGCGGGTCCGCACGGTCTTCTTGCCAGCCTTTGAAAGCTTGTAGACGACCTTCTGCTTCGGCTCGCCCTCTTCCTTGTGGGTGACGGGTTCCCACCTGACGCCGACGTTGAAGCGACCGTCGGGAACGATCATGCCAGGTCTGTTGTGGACCGCATGATCCGTGTAAGCCAGAAGGGCCTGAATGATTCGCTCAGCTGGTCCGAGAGTTTCAATCTGGTTCATGGTCTTTGTCTCCCAAGCCCGCGCATGGCGGGCGAGTTGTGCCGGGTTTACACTCGACAGGTTAAAATTTTCGGATTGTTGTGTAATATGGTGGCATGAACAAACTGCATCGCGTAGCAGTCAGAGTCGCCTCAGGTCTCCGCGTCGCGGCCGTCAACAGCGAAGACGAAGCGAAGGTCCAGCGGATGTTGGACGAACACTGGGATCCGGAAGTCAAGGGAGAAAAACTGGATCCCTCCAGCATCTTCGAAGCTGGCAGCTGGGTGGTTCTTTTTACCAAGGTCACGGCCGACCACATCGCCGCAGGCCATGCCAAGAGATCCGAACCAGGCTCCTACTTCGATCCGTCCGTAGACGTGCGCAAAGTGGCCTTAGACGTCATCGGAAAAGTTCCTCCAACTCAAAATGACGAAAAGTATGCGAACTGGTTCGAGGTGGACCTCAGCCGACCTGTCGGACTCATGGGCGTGGCGAAAGGCGACCCGGAGCAGGTCAAGCAGATGCCGACGCGCTCCATGAACATTCGATCCCCATCGGGAAACGAGCGCTCGGTTACCTTCCCAGTTAGTAAAGGGAAGAGAACCCCGACGAGCGTCGCGGCTGTCATCACGGAAAAATGCGGAAAGCTCCCTGATGGCCGAGAGGTCCTGTATGTCGCTACCATGTGGCCCGGAGGAAGTTCGGTTGACGGCGTGAAAATTCCGAGAGAACGGTCCGAATTTGCCGACTTGGGGCTATACTTCGTGATCGAATAATTTCGATCAGTTTCCTGACGATGCCTTCGACAAGGACAGCATCGCTCGGCGGCATGCCGTCGCTGAACTCGCCCTCTCGATACATGACGCCTTCGTCGCCTATGTACAGGTCCTTCACCCTCTCGGCCAGTTCCATTGATCAGTCCTCCATGGTCGTGACAACGATTCGGTTGTCGACGAGCTTCATGATCTGCTCTCTCGACATGCCAGAGCGCAGGGCTTCGTCTATCGACTTCGACAAATCCTTCACGGGATCGTTCTTCTGCCATCCTCCGAAAATGCTGCTGCCGACCCTGCTCGAGCCCGAATACGTCGGAAGAGCGTCGATTTCCATCCTGAATTTCTCGCGCTGCAAGATGTCTTGCCGAATCTTGCCGCTCGTCCAGGCCTCCAGCTTCCACCACGCTCCGTGGATGCGGACAGCTTCGCCTTCCGGGCGAATGCCCGTGCTGTGGGACACCATGGGCTTGGCCATCCAAAACACGACCGGCCCCGACAGCATGTTTTGCTGGTGATTGTTGTATTCGACCTGGACCATCGGGTCCAGGTCTGGTGTCGAGAAGTCTTCCGAGAACTGCCACGGAGGCACCTGATGTGCGCTGGCGCCTATGGACAGAGTGTGCATCATTCTCGGCGCTCCAACCCAAGCTGTCGGGCCGGCGCTCATGGCCTGCCGCCGACTGTCTGCCGGAGCCGGGAATACAGGAGCTCAGGATCGTTGCACGACAGTCCGGACATCTGTCCGTCGTTCAGCTCTATCACGATCCATTCTCCGGATTGAGTCTTGGCCACGTCCACTACATAGAACGAGGCCCGATCTCCGATCAGGTCGATCACCTTCTGAAGAAAAGCCTCTGGAACCAGTCTCCAATCCGGAGGCCCGCCCGGGATGTCGTCCTCATAATTCGACCAGTAGAACCCACCGGAAAGCACCTGCTTTCCACAGATGAAAAATCGGTACTCTTCGGTAACCGGCATATCCTGGAATCCGTCGAGCAGCTTGACCAGGGGCACGTAGCGGCGAAAGTAGATGTGCTGGTCGCAGACCAGGCCATCCTCCTGCAGACGGCACATCACGTCCATCGCCTCTTTGCGATTTTCGGCGTACATGTGCGTGCGCCACTGAAACTTCTTCGAGTTGGTTTCGCCCTTCACGACGTAGGGGCCGGCGTCCGGAAGGTCTTCCAGTCGCGACCACGTTTGCGGAGTCAGGTCTTTCAAAACTTCGTACCAGTTGCCGAGGTCGGCGATGAACCGGTGCTGCCGATACGAATTGATGAGTCTCGCGTTGACTGCGGCGAGGTCTTGCTCTAGCTCCTTATAGAATGGCAGCACGCTATACCGGCCGACGACCAGCGACCCAGGAACTATCTGGGATCTTAGGTCTACGCAGCGAAAATGAGGCTGCGCGGCTTGTAGCTCGCCTTCCTTCATTCCGCGCTGCAAAATGACGGCTTCCGGTCTCGGGATTCCGGTCCCGTGGCAGTCCGAACAGTCCGGCGCCGGCTCGCCAAAATTCAGCGCATCGGCGCAGTGGCACTTCCGCGGATCGTGTTGAAACATCAGCTCTCCTGAACTTCCTTGACCTTCAGCATGTTCGCGACTTGCTGCACGTCTTCGACTGTCACCTTTCGCGAACTCGATTTGCAGATGTTGGCGTACGCGACGATGTCGTGGGCGTCTCGCCCGTTGATAAGCTGAAGGAGCTTGAAGATTTCTTCCGGGGTGAAGTGCTGGAAGGTGCGGGCTCGAGGAATGTCGGCTCTTCCCTTGTTGTCGAAGAAGTGGAACATCCCTTCCATGGCCCTGTTCTTTGCCATGAACCGAATTACAGCGGCGGAAGCATCTGGAATCGAACCAGCACCCCTTCCGGGATGACCGCGTTAGCAGTGCGGCGTCAGGACCTTCCCGACTAATGCTTCCATGGCGGAGGAAGTAGGATTCGAACCCGGCCTGTTACGGCAACCCGCGTTCGAGACGGGCATGGCGCCTTGCCATCTCTTCCTCCATGATTGTGCGCAGTCTACAATTCGCTGCGCTGCTCTTTTTCGGAAATGCGGGCCCGGCGCTCTTGCCAGGTTTGAGCGCTCAGGGTGTCTTTGAGCTGTTGGTCCTTGTGCCATTTGCACATGTGGCATCCAGCACGGGTGCTCTTGGGTCGTCGTCGCTTATGGTTAGCCACCGAATCCTCCTTGCCGCCGTCAGCGGCGCGGTTGTGATTCGATGCTGTCTCGTCGAGCTCATGAGTCTTGCACGTCCATCACTATGCACAAATCGGACCGACAGTCTTCGCCGTCGAACAAAGATTTACACCGTAGGCACACGCTCTGCCGTCTGCCGTCGGACCCTTCGACGCACACCGTGCCCATGGAGACTTTTTTGTCGGTCCGCATCTCGACTCCCCATACGAACCCCTGGATACCTTGCTTCAGCACGTTCCGTGTTGATGTCGACCACGTCGCGGCCGAACTTGCGGATGTCGGCGTAGTCGATGAAGTTCAAGTATATTTTGCTAAGCACGCATCCGTTCCGCTCTAGCGGGGTAAACACGGTCTCGTGCAAGAGTCGAGGGGTGAGAAGATAAAACCTGTCCACTTCTAAACACTACTGGAGGAGGGATCGTTCTCGCGTGGCTTTGGCCCATACCATGTTCCAGTCCATGACCCAAACAACCCCTTCTTGACAGCTTCTTTTACAGCAGGTACAAGTATCAACCACGCGACATATGGAATATCACGTCTGAGGTAATTGCATCTGATGCAAGCCGGAACGACATTTGTCTGTAAATGTCCAATTGAATTGTCGACGCGATCTAAGGTCATTTTAAGGGATGTTTCTCCGCAGTATGAACACCCATCAGCAATCATTCGTTTTGTGAATTCGAGTGTCAAATCATTTTCTCGACCTTTCTTTTTATCACTTTTACGTGACCATTTACAAATATAATAGGCACGCCATGATGGGTCTGTAGTGTGACGTTTAACTTTAGCACGAATACGGTCTTGACGAGCCTTGCTGAGTGGATTTTTCTTATATCTGTCATTTCTTTGTTTGTTGTCACATTTACGACAAATCAGACACGGCTTCTGATCCGGACCTGATGATTTCATCAAAAATGTTGACTTGTCATCTTTGCACACTCGGCATATCATGTGAAACTATACCGGAGGAGGAGAGTGGAGGTATTTGCGGAGACTGTTGGATTCGAACCAACGCATCCCTTGCGGGATAAACCGGTGTTCAAAGCCGGCGCCTTTCCTCTCGGCCAAGTCTCCAGGTTAACTTACCATTATCGACTTGACGATTAACTCGTCACATTCCAAAACACCCTGCCATTTCCATGACCGGTCGTCTTTGTTCGGGTTCATGGTCGGACTCACAATTATGCTTTTGCCGCAACGGGGGCAATGCCAATCAGCCCAACCACCATCCTCAGTCAGACGATGCTCATGCAATTCCCACTGATGGATCATGCTTCCATAACCTCTGTCGCCATAACCTCTGGCGGCATGGGAACCGCCAGAGGATCT
>Ga0315284_10004525_pt1 | contig 19739 bp, 58 predicted proteins | sample YL17G09_16_MG_FD_203696 | JGI IMG/M metagenome (GOLD analysis project Ga0315284, IMG submission 203696) | Sediment microbial communities from Yellowstone Lake, YNP, Wyoming, USA - YL17G09_16 | ecosystem: Environmental > Aquatic > Freshwater > Lake > Sediment | place: USA: Wyoming | collected... | reverse complement strand
CCTTGGTCGCTTGCACAATCTGCTCCCTCTGCAGCTTTCTCTGCATATTGATGAATGTTAGTGAGAGGGAAATCCTTGAAGTAAATAGTTAAGTCAGAACCATACTTTTCTTTAATTAACTTTTCAGTTTGATATCCTCTTTCACAAAAAGGACATTGATAATCAGAGTATATAACCATTGTTATTTTACCAGTGCCAAGTTTATGTGCATCACTTAAATCAATGGTAGGTGTTGGTAGTGTTACTGTTACATTCTTAACTCCACAACTACTTGAACTATTGAGTTTTTCGATGTGTTCATCAATCATTAATACATGACTTTGGATGTTTATTGTTCTAGCGTTTACATCGTTTATACTTATATTTAAATTGATAAACAACAATACAACTAAAACACAAAATGATGCAATTGCTATTTCTTTCCAATTTTGTTCTTTAGGTTTAGTTACTTCAAAATCAGAGAACTTATTTTCTACTTTATTTACTTCCATCCTCAACAACCTCCCTATTTGCAATTAAATCTTTATACCAACAATTCTTTCGTTTATTCTTTTCATATTCTCCTTTTTCAAGGAACGCTTCACTTAGCATTAAATTAATTTCTTCAATTTCTTTTTCTGTTAATGTTTCCATAAAATCACACAAAATATTTCTTTATACAATCAAAACACTGAAACCTTTTGCGTCTCATATAATAAACTTTTATTAATGGAACATCATTCTTACCGCATATTTTACAAAAGTTCAATGGAGCTTTTAAGTCTATCTTTGGTTCCACTTTTAAGTCCTTCCTCATCATACTTCTTGCCATTGTCATACACCTTTTTTCCTTTCCATAATACATTTACTTTTTTAAACAAACAAGTATATCGTTCAGTCCCATATTCAAGTTGTGTCATAATTTCATCTTTTTCCAGCAAATAGGTTTAATTATATTATAAATTTACACATATATATATTTATCGACTTGCCTTTTTTGTTTTAAACCTTTACATGTTTTAAACCATTTGTTTTTAACCTCTTATTTTTAGTTCTCCATGTCCAGAAAACATATGCCCATGCATCAATTTCTAATCCCATATAAAATCCTATCCACAAAAGAAAACATATTTCAGCATGTTCAAATTTTTGAAATACAAGTGAACCAATTGTAGATATCATTAAACATTCAGGAATTAATCTAGTTGACAATATAAACTTCCTTTGATTTTTATGTCCTTTTTCATGAATATAAACCTAACTACCTTTTTTACATCCATATATCTTATCCTTATCATAATCATAGTAAGAACCTAAACTCTTAATAAACTCCCACACTTTATTCTTCATCCACACCAACCTCATAAGATTTCATACCAAGTATCTTTTTCACATCATCTTCAGTTCCTTGTCTACATACGTCACTGCCCCCCTCTAACACAAAGAATAAATCTGTTTTACCTCTGTGTTTATACCACTTTAGAATTGCCCATCCATAATCAGGAATAGGTATTATACTACAAAAGTCATCATCATTCCATATTTCATTTAATTCCGCTAAACTTCTTAGCTTATTCATTAACGCACAATTCCAATTATCCGAATTAAAAGAACCATCAGCATTAAAAGCACACTTAGGTTCATCTCTAAATTCACTAGGTACCTTATTCCAGTGTTTACATGACATAATATCACCTTACTTCTTTTTTCATTCTACTTTTCATATGCTTCTCAAAACAATCATCGCATACATCTCCTGTATATTCTTTTAGTTCCGCAGTATCAAATCTACTTCCATAACCAAAGTTAACATGTACAGTTCCTCCACAAGGAAACGCACAATCAGTTTCTCTTTCATATATCATAAAGTTTTTACCACACCAATCACAGATTATTTCATCCACAACAGTTATCATCTCTACTCGTGTTTGTTGCTTATACTTTATCATAGTTAATTACCTCCATCCACCGAAGCCTCCCTTATATGCTGTATAAACAGTATATGAAATAGCTATAAGAATAGTTAACAAAGTTCCAAATGCAATTATTGTGATAATTAACTTCATCATATCACCAAATATATCAAACACTGTAGATGATAACCCATACCCAGTATAATTAGCAGTACCTGTATGAATTGGTTGAGTTTGCTGTGGTTTAGTATCAGTATAACTTCCATGTATAGATACTGTTTCTACACCATATTCAGTACTTGGCAATGCAATCCATATAGATGCAATAATTAAAATAAAAGCAATTACAAACCAATACCATTTACCCATTAAGTATTTTTTAGTTTCTTCATTCATCTTATCACCTTTTTATTAACTCCGTAGTTAACTTAAAACCAAACAACACAACTCCTAAAATCAAAGCTGCCAAAACAACAATTATCATATAACCAATAGTTGGATATATAACTTCTACGTTTATTAAGTTAAACGCACTAGTTAAATTATAACCAGAACCATTAACTGTCACTGATAAATTTTCAACATATTTGTATGATACATCATTCATTGTTCTGTTTGTCATATTAACAGTTGAACCAATTACCCAATCATCAAACATGGATACACCTTAAATAAATATAAGAGTAGGGGATAATCCCCTACACTTACTGCACCTTGCTCATATCAAAGATGAATGGCATTGATTGTCCATTCCCACTAAACACCGTAGGAAGAATACCATTCCATTTCTCAATTGTTCTCAAAGTAACCACTTGCTGATTATTCCTAAGCGCAGTACCTTGTATATCAATTGCTTGTGCTTCAGCCATTGCTTTAGTTAGAGTTGCGTTTGCTTCTCCTTGTGCTTGAGCGACTTTCTGTTTCGCTTCAATTGTAACTTGCTGAAGTACATTCTCTGCTTTCTGTGCGTTCTGTTGAGCTACCTGCTTTTGTTCAATAGCCTGTGAAAATTGGTCACTAAACTTAAAGTCAGTTAGAGAAAGCGTCTCAACTATTATTCCTTTTTCACCTAGTCGTTTCCTAAGTGAATCCTCGATAGTCAACTTAACAATAGGTCGTTCAGTAATCAACTGCTCCGCATTATATTGCGCAGTTGAAGCTTTCACAGACTCCTGAATCGCAGGTTGTATAATAGTTGACTCAATTATATCATTTGTACCTACATCAGTGTACAACTTCATAATCTGCGAACCATCCAAATGATAGTTCAAAGCTATAGCAGTCGACACATCCTGCAAGTCCTTACTCGCTGCACTTGCTTGCGCTTCATACTTCAGAGTCTGGATACTCATAACTGTCATACCTTGAATTAAAGGTATTTTAAAGTTCAATCCAGAATCATACATTCCAATAGGCTTACCAAACTGCGTTAGCACACCTCTATGCCCAGCTCCTATCGCTACTATTGTGGAGTTCAAAACCATAAGTCCAATAAAACATAGGACTAAAACTCCAACAATCTGCAGTACCTTTCGTACTGATTTAACTTCTACTGTTTCCTCTACCTTTGGTTCTTCAGATACTTTCACCATTTCCTCACCTCTCAATTTGTTTTATTTACTGGTTCTACTTTATATATTACTTCAGCGTCTGAATACTGCCACATATACACAAAGAAGTTACCATGATAATACAACTTAACTCGTTGTCCAGTTTCAGAGTAGTGCTGAAGTTGATTTATTAATTCCTGATTATTATCAACACCATACCTCATAGGACTATCAGTTGTAGGATGGTCATTTGTTAACTCCACACGCCATGTCTTCCATACCCAACCTCCATAACTAACTCTAGCAATCGAGTCAGTCGCTATTCCATCTGCATTACTGCCAAAAGTAATGCATCCAAATGACATCACTCCCAACAGTAATACAACTCCTAATATTCCATACTTCATATTTAATCACCTTTTATTTACATTTGAGTCACTACTAAATCCTTTACATAATTCAATTGCTTCTGTTCTACTAAAACCAAGTTTAATCAATTCATCAAAATATAATTTAATTAACAAAGCAGCTCTTTGTGGACACTTATGTATAGCCATCAAATCTAACTGAATACCTATCATATTCATCATTTCATCTATATCTCTTCTAACAATCAATTTATCACCTTTTAATTTTAATACCTTTAAAACATATTTCACAACAATACCTAGGTTCACTATATTCACCAATATTAGAAGTGTATTGATACTTAATAGATTCAATCTGATAAAAACATCCAACCTCCATTTTCTTTATTTCTTTACCGCAAAAGTCACAAAATAGTTTATAGCTCATTTAATCATCCTCCTTCTTTATGTTTACAATTTAAACAACCACTCATTCATATCACCTCATTATATTTTAAATGACTTTGGACAATAAGTCATACTATTACGACCTCCACATATAATAATAATTCTTCCTCTTTTATAACGTTCTATACCACTACATTCACTAATTCTTTTAAATCCAGATTCCTTAAGTCCTAAATAAAAATCTCCTCCAGAACTAAAAATATTTACAAAGTACTTTTCCCACATTTGAGCTTCCTCTGACTTATGTGGTTCAATATCTACATTTACTGAATTATATTGTTTACTATCACAAAATATTCCCATTTCATATCACCTTATTGCTTTTCATTCATTCACCTTTTTAATCCTTTCAAAACATCTTTCACAACAATACTTAGCACCAGTATATTCACCAATGCAAGCATTATACTGGTATTTAATAGCTTCAATTTGATAGTAACAACAACCTTTCTTCTTTTTTATTTCTTCACCACAAAAGTCACAAAATAGTCTATACAATCCAATCACCCCATTACTTTTCATTTATTAATACATTCTCCATTATCATCCAATCTATTTCATTTAAACACTTCTTAGCAACTAATTGCTTCATCGAACTTATGTTTAAATCTTTATAGTTCTTCATTATCGTTGAGTATTCTTCTTTAAGTACATCTTCACAAACCATTATAGGCAACTTGTGCATTAGACTTCTACTTAACGGTAAATTTTCTTGTGTAGTTAAATACAAAATCTTCTTTCGTATCCTAACTTGATTAACAAACTCATCGCATAGTTTTATAGTATCCGAATTATCCTTCTTTATTCCTCCAAACACAGCTCTATTTTGTTCCTTAAATTCATCCAATACAACTTTCGCAAACATCTGCCTTCCATACATATTCATCCTTCCATAATTCTTAAGTACAACTCCCTCTGGTTTTCCTTCATAATAGTTAGATTTAACCATATAACTATTAATTAACTCATCATTAATTTCTCTTGCTTTACACACTTTCCACAACCAAACAGGTGGTATTCCAATTCTTCTAAATTCATCTCCTTTAGCTTTAATACCAATAAACAATGGACTCTTTCCGAAAGCTCCAACTTTTGGTTTAATATCCAACCCAATCACTAACGGCATAGTAACATCATACTTAATAGTATGCTGAACCATATGTTCAATATAATAAAAGAACTGAGGATTCAAGTCACTTATTCTATCCTTAAAGAAACCATGTAAATACTTCTGTGTTTTAGCAAAAGCTTTCTCATCTTTTTCTTTAGTCAAATCCCTATTCCTAGAAGCAATATGTAATACCCAATCATCAACCCATAAACAACCATTACCACCATCTACCTTCTCCTCAATAACAATATCATCATCGTCATTCTTAAATATCCCATCATTTTCAGGATTGCCTAGCCTCTCAATATCAACATACTTAATAAACGGTCTTTCTTCATCCACTCAAATCACCACTCTATTTTTTCCATTAATCTTTTAGCTTTCCTACGCCAAGCATCTTTTTCTGCAATATTCATTTTAAAATCAAAGTCTTCTCCACCATAATCTTCAATCTTATAATGTTCTTTATCCCAAAGTTGTGTTGCTGCAGCTCTATCAGCTCTTTTATCTTGATAGAAATCCAAACCAAATTCAATATACAACTCTCTAGCTAAGATTTCTATTGCTTTAGTGTTCTTCGTCATATTTTCTAGCACCCTCTTGTTCTTTTAAATTTTTAATTTGAATGTCTTTCAAAAATGATAAACATTTATATCCAAACACTATATATTCTTCTGGAGTTTCAGTATAAACATCCATAAAATCAAGTTGTTCAGCCAATGCATCTATTAATTCTTTTTGTCCTTTATTATAACCCCATTCATGGTCACTATTCCAACAACCATCAAAAGTATGCCAATACTTATCATGCCCACACTTTTCACATATTTCATGAGGCATATTATCACCTGCTTTTTCTTTTGTTGTACTTTTTCATTTCTTCAATTTTCATTTTATTAAAATAATCACCAAACAATCCCATTTTATATCTCGTACATCTATTATCACATTCAAGTTTATCAATGCGATATTTAAGTTGCTCTATACTTTGATACCATCCATGAAATCTATTAATTAAATACACTATACCATAAAGTATAGCTCCAAATCCTATCAACTCAATTATATTTATATTCACCATTTAAATCACCACTTTAATTCATTTAATCACTTTTAGTTGATGGTATCAACCAAATTCCAAATATTACTCCAACAATTCCTCCTACAAGTAGATATATAGGTATGTAATCAATTATATTAACATGAAATTGTATTGCTTTACCACCAATACATCCAAGTATACCAATCATTCCACCAATCAAACTTAGAATAAAAATTGCTTGTCCTACACCTCTAATCTTACTTACAGCTTCACATTCTCCAGATTTCATATTCATCACCACTCTATTTTTTTACTTACAAAGTACACATCAGCCTTTACTCCTAACCCAGCAAAGTACTCTTTCATTTCACCCAATAAATCATCATTACACATCACATAGAACATACCACTTCCTATCCACTCCCACATTTCAGCTTTCGACACCAACCCAGAATGTTCATACTCTTTACCATCAGTACCAACTCGCTTATCAAACTTCATATATCCCTTAAACACTCTGTTCCATTTCATTTGGTCCTTTGCAGACAACTCACTTAAGTGCGCTTTAATTATATACAAACCACTCATATACACACCTCTGTTAATACTATTCCATATATGTCTTGCTTTCTTATGTAGTCTACAGTTGACTTTTTGTTGTCACCATAACATACATAATTATAATCAAACACTTTATATGTTATTTTCTCACATCTATGGCACACTTGTTCAGAGGACCATTCTACTCTGAAACATACTTTTTCAGTTCCTTTACCGGATATGTCTTGAGTTCTTAAGAGGAACCCGTAGCATGTTTTATATGTGTCATCTACTGACATACTTGTGCCTTTCATTTCTGCGAATTGAATAAAAAATGTGAAGAAGAGTCCTATGTACAACCCTATAAGGATTCCTAACACAATAATTTTTTTCATTTAAAATCTCTTTCGTTGTTTCATTTTTGGTTTTACAACACCAAAGTACAGAACTACTGCAGCCACACCAAAAGCTATTGGCACTCCTAGATACCATACCCAATCTGGACTTCCCAATATCATTCAAAACACCTCTTTCTTTTTAATTGGAACACCACGTTTATACGCATAATATTCCTTTAATTCATCACGAGCTTCTTTCAACTGCTCATTAGTTAAATCTTTATATATCAACACACATCCAAATTTCTCCTTCTGTTCCACTTCATGAACTCTTAAATACCTAATGTAATAAACTCTTTCTTTGATACCTGGTTTTTGATAATGATTTTTATGCCATTCCTTACTATACTGAGTATATTTATAACTTAAATCCTTTCTTCTACTTTTAGCTTTTTCTTTACTTATTTTTAATAAAAACTCCAACGCACCATCATCTTTAGTTATTAAGAAACTTTCATAAGCTCTTTGATATTTACTCATTCTATGCAATCTTGGCTTCCTAAAATGTCTTTTTCGAAAACCACCTTTTCTATCTCTCATATTTGTAATTCTGTAAGCTTCTCTAAGAGTTCCTACTTTTTTCTTTTCCATTAACTCTACAACTCGATTTTTCCACTCTTCACTCATTATTTTCAGTGATTTTCTTTTAATCCTATCGAGTTTCCCATTTTCACCCTGTGTTTCATACATGAATTTTACACCTTATTTTGCGCGTTTTGTGTCGATTAAATCGAACATTTACACACCTTACATATAGTTATGGTGAAGGGGTTAGTATAAGGCTCCCTTCACCATATTCATATGTAAACGGTGTTTATGTCCCATTTATCAGTTAATTTGTGCATTTATTGCACAGCAAATAAACAATATTTTGTGTTTTTATTTTTAAACGATTTCATGAATCCTTTATCATAACTGGAATTCCAACTCAATCTTCTTATAAACCAAACATCATGTTCAAAGTCCTCATCATACAAAACATCGCTAATTCTTCGTATATCATCTAATTTACATTGAAATGCATATAAGTCTGGTGCATATTCAAAAAAATTCAAAAGTTTCATAGGGGGCTCAAAATTTAATATCATCCTCTCAAATTTCTTATAATTCCAGTTAGGCACCCTCACCAACCACTGCCTATTATAATTGAACCCCACATCATCACCTTATATTTTTACAAACATCTTTATCCAATTTACCATATTAATCCCCACATCCCTAAACGTCACCTTGCTCCACACAAGCATCCTAGCACCCACCTTTAATCCATAATAAATAATAGTAAGCTCCCCCACCGCAAAAACAAAGGTACTTACAACCCAATTTACCGAATCAAAATCTTCTCCCACCATCTAAACCACCCCATCCTTTTTATTCTTAACTAATGCAGCTTTCACATCCTCTCTTAACACATAATAAGTAACCCCTTCCCTAACCTCCTCATTCACAAATTCCTTAATGAACCTTATATCACCCCACGCATTGTACTTCTTATAATCATCCCTACTTATCTCACCCTTCTCGCACAGCAACTTACACACCTGCCCCCTCTTACCTTCCTTCGAAGCAAGCTTCTCAATTCGTTCATTCCCAGCTAAATCCCCAAGAACAAGTCTCCTCTTTACCCAACAATGTTCCGCTCCTTTCCTAAAAAATGGTTTACCTTCCATCAAATCAGTTATAACTTCCTCAGTCGCTTTTCCCGGACCTACAATATAATCCACTCTTTCCTTAGTACTTACATTCTCAATCTTCTTTACAGTCTCAACTTTTTTGCTTACTTTCTTAGTCACCTATATCACCTACACCGTGTTAAAATTCTCGACCATCAACCAATGACTTATATCCTTACTTAACTTCAGTGAATGTATCCCAACAACTTGTAACTTAAAATCATCATACCCATAATCAACACCACTTAACTTCATCAAATAAATATTGCATTGCATAATCCTCTTAAACTCATAAACTCTTTCCTCTGGAATTCTACCACCATAAACATTCAACTTAATATACCTACATAAATGCGCAATCTTCAATTCCTCACCGTCTTTATCCAACCTATGTCTCGCTTGATTTCTTCTATAACTATATAATCGACTAAGGTTCCTAACCATCTACTTCCCCTCCTTTTTCTTCTCTATTTCTAACCTCTCTTCTCGAAGTTGCCTATTCAACTCAACGTGCCCATAATCTCCACCGCAAACAGGACATTTCAAGATCTCCTTTTTCTTCTCCTCAAATCCCTTGCAGTTGCAGTAAGCGCAGCCTCCGAAGGTGTGCGCCTCTTTGTTGTGGTAGCAACTTTCACAAAAGCTCTCGGGATTGCGAGCGTCCTTGCAAGGGCGGTGGTTCACCCTGGACGGATTCCCACCTTCGGGAGAGTCCAGCTTTATATCTCCCTCGTAAATGACCTGTTCGCCCCGAGAGGCTTCTGGTTCTGGCTTTCTGCAAGCACAGTAAAAACCATCAACTTCATCCCCGTTCAAGCACAATACACTCATTGTTTGTTTTCTAACATTAAGATGCAACCATTCCCCAGTAGTGCAAGATACTTCGTCAGAATTATCCATAATTAACACGTGTCCGCAGTTTTTGCATTTCATTTCTTCGCCTCCTCCTTTTGTGAGCCATGAGAGGCTCTATGCGTGAATAATAGCTCGGCTATTGAAAGACCTGTTAAACCACCTGACAAAACACCTAATAGAAACGATAAACCAGACCAAACCCCATATTGTTGCCAAAACTCTGGTCTGCCCGTTGGTGTCGGTTGTAAAAACACGAACACTATAAGAAAAACAACAGAAACAAAAATCGTTATTTTATACAAAGTTCTCATCGTTTCTCACCCTGTTCGCCCCGAGAGGCTTCTTCTTTTATCAGTTTGTATGTCCTCGTTTTCTTGCAAACTATACATTGAGTAATCACTATTTTGTGGTCACCCCGATGTCCCGCGACTATTAATTGACCCGATTCACATCCACATTTCATTTCTTCGCCTCGGGCATCTGTTCCTTTCTTTCTAATTTCGAGCGTCCCTGAACGAATACTCTGGCTATCGTCTTGTTGGTTTTTGACTTCTTTTTTCGGGATTCGCAGATGATGTCCCATGCGTTGATGTTCCCTGCGTTGATGTTCCCTGCGTCGATGTCCCATGCGATGATGTCCCCTGCGTCGATGTCCCATGCGATGATGTCCCCTGCGTCGATGTCCCCTGCGTCGATGTCCCATGCGTTGATGTTCCCTGCGTCGATGCCCCTTGCGGTGATGTCCCATGCGTTGATGCCCCATGCGATGATGTCCCCTGCGTCGATGTCCCCTGCGTCGATGTCCCATGCGGTGATGTCCCCTGCGGTGATGCCCCCTGCGGTGATGCCCCCTGCGACTTTCAGGGAGAACCTGTTGTTTTCAGTGCATCTAATTGAGTTTTCCACTGCTATGCTTTCTTCGAACACCGTGTCCTTCTCCAAAACCAATTCCTTAAATTTCAATACCATGTTTCTCACCGTCCTCCTTTATCTGGGATTTTAGCCTTATCTTTTCTACAATTTCCATTATTGTCGCCTTGTTTTTATTCAACTCCAAAACTAATTCTGCTCCCTCTTTAAACCCTGCGAGCTTGCCCTGCTCGAAGGCGAGAGTGAGGGCTTGCTCATCTGAGTTATCACAATCAATAATACAACTTCTATGAGAACGGAAAAGATTGATTGGCTTCCGTATCTCCCTAACCTTTCCATTTTCTTTTACCGTGAAAACATACTCTTTCTTTATTGTTTCCATATCTGATAATTTTGGGAATTTCGGTATTTTGTCGGTCATTTAATCAATCCTCCGTGAGTCCCACGATGAGTCCCACGATGAATCCCCAGATGAGTCCCATGATGAGTCCCACGATGAATCCCCAGATGAGTCCCGCGATGAGTCCTACGATGAGTCCCCAGATGAATCCCGCGATGAGTCCCCCGATGAGTCCCACGATGAGTCCCACGATGAGTCCCACGATAAATTTCTCTCCTCTCGAAAGATATCCCACAAGGCAAATACAGAGATAAGCGGTCAAAACATACCCACCATAAACCCAGTCTTGCCCTCCATAAGAGAACTTAACCTCACCAGTTGCCCATAGTCCTTGACTCAAAAACAAGCCCAAAGCAAGAACAGGCAGAACCCAGAGGAAACGAAGGTATGACCTCGGGATATGGATAAAATAATCTGTGTGCGCTTCAAGACGCTTATACTCTTTAGTTTTCGGTTTTTTGTCGGTCATTTCATCAACTCCACTTTTATCCTCTCGGTATCTCCGCAACACTGACAATCAGCATCATCAAGCCTCTTCAATATCCGTTCCCGCTCTGCTTTTGCGCCGTCCTGCTTGGCGGTTTTGAGCTTTTCTTCCAACTGCAGGATTTCCGCCTCTACACAGCAGGTTTTCAGCCTGTGGGTGAAATGGTGAGTTGCGCAGTTCAGGATTCTCTCTGCCTTATTGAGTTGCCTCTCGTATGCCATGCTCTTTTCTTCGCATACATTAAGACGACCAACTTGTTCCCCGAGTTCCATTTCGAACTGGACGTTTCGATCCTTTTGCTTCTCGTTAGACTCTTGAAGAATGATAATCTCCCCCCGCTTAATCGAACGCTCTCCTTGAATCCGCTTCTCTCGAATGTTCTTTTGCTCATACTTTCTGATTCTCTTCCCGTTCTCAAGTCCCTTGTTTTCAGCTTGGGTGAGGGCTTGCTCGGTTTCACTCGTAGAACAACAAATCAAGCCACACTTTATACATGGTGTTGTGCATAACCCGTATTCTTCGCATTTTGGTAACTTTTTGTTAGTCATTTTTGCTCACTTCCACAGTTCATCACATAATTCATCAATTACAATCTTTGCATCATCATTCATTTCATACCTTCCATTTCGGAGTTTAGTTAATAAATCAAGCACTCGTTCTCTATCTTTAGCATACCCATTCTTTTCAGCTTCAATAATAGCTTTGCTTATAACTACCAAATCACTTTGAGTACACTTGCTGTCATAATCAATATAAATCCAATCACCATCACCAATTCCTTGAAACACAAGTTCATATTTCGTTAGTAAATCCCAGTTTGGTTCTTCATTCATCTAAATCACCTAAATCATGAAAATCTGATTTGCCAAGATAATTAACATGTCTCATCATCACATTAACATTCCTTCCTTGAATCCTCCTAAACGCTTCTTGCATCCCTTTCCTAAACGCATAATATTCACTAATAGTAGAAATATACATCATCTTATCCAAATTAACCTTATTATGAAGTGCATAATCAAAAAGCATCTTCTCTTCAGTTTTACTTTGTGTAATTTTATAAATAGCCCTTCGTTTATTGTCCGTTCTGAAAACACTTAGTCGCCACACTTTATATCCAATCCCAGTCATATAAACACCTTTATAACGCAAATGTAAAAAAAGATAAAAGAACTTATGGTGAATAGATTTCGACACCATAAGCTCATTTATTCAAATCCCTTCATACTCAACTTACTGAATCTGTTTCAGGAGATGAGTCACAACAGCCTTCACATCATAACCCTTGCTCTTAAGAGCTACAACGAGCTCATATCCCTCGTCCTCTACTCCGAACGCTAGGTATGTCTTCTTGGCTGCTCCGCCTTCCTTACCCTCTTTCCTAAACTGCTCAAGGTCCATCTTTGCCATATTTCTCACCTTTGTTTTTTATTCGCCCTAGGGGCAAATTATATCTCCACATGGAGCATAATGCTTTTAAAAAATTCCTAATAATATATATACCTACATATTTAAATACTTATCGTTAAGAAAAAAAACACTTACCTGAAAATAACCAATTTGTCAATACTCCCCCTCCTGTTTTTAACCAACCTGTTACTCATCCCCATCCTCAGGTTCCCAATTATCAACAAACCTCTCCCACATCCCCTCACTCAACTTCCTAATCCTATCCATCCTCTCATCACTGTCCTGCATAATTTCATCCATTCCCATTTATATCACCTTACCTTATTCATATAATTTATAACCACATCACTTATAATTCGTCTAATTTCTTGGTCTGCCATTTCCCAAGCATCCCACATTTCAGGTCTTAACTTCTGAACCACAATATCTTCAACTTGCGAATAAGAATAATCGCCAGAATCAATAACATCTTGTGTTGTTTGCTTAACAATCTTAATATTTACTTTCCCAATACTTCTCAATCAATCACCCTTAACATTCTTTATTTTTACATGTAGGACACACCACATCAATCACCTTCTTTTAAACTTTGTAAGTTCCATAAAATTAACTACTTTCCTATCACCAAATATTTCATTATAACAATTTGGACATACATCTCTAGCATAATATCTTTTATTTTGTTCTTTAACAATACACAGTATTTGAAAGTACCCTTCTTCCGTAAACTCATCCACGCATTTACCACAATCATCACATAATCTTTTCATCACACCATTCACCTCACTTATACCCACAGCAACACCCACATCTCGCCATCATCCTATCATTCTTCTTATCATACCACTTATCCCCTTCCTTCGTAAAATCAAACATCCTATCACACTTCACACACTGTACCAAAGTACTCTTTATATTGCGTGGAGTCGGGTCATCACATCCCGTTACATTATCAAATAACCCACCATTTTTATGTTTCCAATGATTCGCCCATCTCTTCCTATGCACAATATCCTCACGCCCTTTCCTTTCCACCCACTGGTCATATCCATAAGCTAAATCATCCGCCCATTCAATCTCCGCCCCGCACTTCTCACACAATCTCCTTCCATCCGGTTCCTTTTCCATACAAATCACCTCATAATTATAACTTTGGGACTGGTGGAAGGAAGGTGACCTGCACTGGAGGGATATTTTCCAGAACTAGTTTTCACTTCCACCAATTTTCCCATCATACTTGCACCCACACCCAATCTCTCATTTCCAATCCGCAGCACTCACACACCGCATACGGATACCTCTCCATTATATCCCTATAATCATAAACATTTAATCGCGCACCACAATTCGGACACTCAAACCACCCTTTTTGCCTCATCATCCCTAACCACCCTCAAGTGTTTAAAGAACTCCGTCCTATCAATCCCTTTAGAATTTAATCGTCCAATAATCTGCGATTTTTCCTTATCATCAAACTGGTACCATTCCAGTATATGACCCTCACCCCACCTAAAATAATAATTAATCATAATATTCATCTCTCTTATCCTTTCTAATTTGTTCACTCAACCACCTTATTCCATCCCATCGCTCCTACCTTAACCAATTTCTTCTTAACCATCTTGTACCTATCCCTAAACTTCACATTATCCCTTCTACAATCATAACACACAAATATATACCCATCACTTTTACCAGGTTCCTTTGTAACCATCCACGTCTGGTACTCATACCCAGTCAACTCAAACTCCTTCCTACAAGCGCAACATAACCCCTTCTTCATCTTACTCCTCATCACATGTAACTCTGGTCCAGTGAAGCAATCACTCACAAAATCCTCACTAAAAGGTTCACCAACCTCCACTCCATCCTTATCATAAAATATCCCTTCCTTATTTTTTACTTCCTTACTCTTCTTCCTAAACTCGTCCAGATTTATCTCCATCATTTTCACCTTTAAACAATCGTTTAACCACAACTCGTCCATCTTCAACCACAACATCTCCATCAATCATACTCTGCATTTCCGCCTCAACAACCATCTTTCTATACAACCTATTATAACACGAGTTCCTCACATTAATCACTTCCACGTTCTCGTATATGTTGTTCCACCATTTCTCTCATCGCTTTACCAGCAATTTTCCTAACATCATAACAATGTTTATATAAAAACATATAATCATCATACCCAGTTTCTCCTTCCTTAAATCTTATATCCATAGTACATATCCTTTTAGGATTTATAACAAAAGAACCCCACCACATAATCTTCCCATCCTTTTTAACTTTCTTCTTTTGTTCTTTACTTAACTTAGAGAAACTTCTTTTATTTACACAATCTTTACACTTCTTAACTCCTCTAAACTTCCATCCTCTTTTACTTCTAATACAACCTAACTCATTCGCAACACAAAAGAACTTAACTCCACCATCACCAAACATCTTTTGTCCTTTTTTCATTCAAACCATCTCCGGCACTTTGTTATATGGATAAATAAGTTTCTTTACTTCATCATACTGAATCTTCTTTGATTCTTTTGCATATTTATATGCATTCTTATACAAAGCACTTTGCATTTCAGCGTTCAATCCTTCATATGTTTTAATTATAAACTTTCGTATATAAGAATACATATTTTGATACGAAGTTGCTTTTCCATTCTTAACATAGAACATATTTACTTTATTAATAAGTTCCTCCGATACAGATATCACATTTTCCGTCGAGTAACTGGTAGTAACTGTGTCCGTAGAAATCATAGATTTAATACTCTTTTCCTGCAATTCCTTAATAATTTCTTCACTTTTATATAATCGTATATTGAGATGAGAAATTTGCTCAAGCAAATTATCTACCCCAGAAATATCTCTACAATATACATCATGTTCCGTTCTACTTTCAAATTCACAAGTCATTTTCACTTATATCCCCTCCATATAATTCCTTCATCGCTTTATTTTCTTCTTCATCATCTATTTCATCATTAATTGTACCAACCGACTCCTCTCTGAACCATATATAAAATAACCACTTAAAAAACTTTAATTCATCATTCTCAAACTTAAAATCTCTTTCCAAACTAACTTTAACCATAGAATCAGGTATGCCAACTTCTCTATCCCCAGAATCTCTTAACGTAAAACTCACTTTGTATGGAAACGCAATTTCACCACTAACTTTTTCACTAATACTCAAATCAATTTTCACCTTCTTAATATCCTCCAAATCCTTATTACTAAATTCCATACTTATCCCTCCATTTTACCTAATCTATGTAGTTTTGTACCATAAAGTTTATCATTTAAAAACGTAGAATGCGGTGTGTCATCACCAAAAATTTCATAAAACACTCGGTTATGATAAACAGAAAAATATACAGTTTCTTCTTCAATCCCAGCAATACAACCTACGCATCGTTCCGCTTCTTTCTTAGAATCAGAATTTATAGCAATATATCCCCTAATTACTTTCTCGTAAGGAATACAATAAAAACCAGAAGTGTCCTTTTTATTAACTTTTTCACTTTTAACCTTGTCTTTTTTAGATACTTTCACAATAATCCCTCCAGTTCCTTATCATTTAAACAATTTTCGGTTTAAATATTTTTAAACATATATATATTAACCTGACCGCCTTATAAACGTTTCGTTTATTGACCTACTTCGTCGATTGACGTATAATTTTTTATTTTTCACCCTGACCGTTTTAACCTTTTTGTTTTAAACTTTAAGTTTATTTACCTATCCATTAATGCATCTCCCGTATAAGAATCATCATCAAAACTATTCGGAGGAATCAAGTCTTTATTTTCACCTTCCTGTTTTTTCATAAAACCCTCAAGTATTTCATCACTATAAAACGCAATAATCAAACTACCAAAAAACTTATTCGCTAACCTATTACCTTCAATAGTTTTAGGAAACTTATCTTTCACAGTCCTTATCAAATCAAAAACTTCTTTATCAAAAGCTTCATCCGCATCTTCAGGTTTTACATAATTCTTAAAATATATATAAATTACACGCGCTCCATCATCCACATTTTCATCTCCCATCTCAATCACCTCTACAAATATGCGTTAATCTCTTCTTCCGTCCACTGAAATATCCTTTCACCAGTAAATTGCTTTTCCAAACACAAGAAAATACACGGTCCACTACTCCATGGCGAACACTGTTCAACCTCCCTAAGTACTTCACCACCCTGTAATTCATACTCATAAAGAGGTATTTCCTCATCAAACATTCCCACAGTTTTTCCCCATCTTCTCGATTTACCTTTTTGGTGTTTCTTCAAAAACTCCCTAACCCCTTCCTTCAACCCAATATACTGTGTTTCCCTAATTCCCATCTTCATCACCTTCATTCCAACTCAACTTTAACTTCCGCAATTTCCTCATCAGTCGTCCATTGTTCCTCTGGAATATCTAACGCAGTAATCTTCGCTAATTCCGCAGAATCAGATTCAATTACTATCTTCTGAACTTTCCTCCATTCCGCAGTCACCACATAGTTTCTCATCCTATCCCTCCATTTTTGTAGGTCTTGTATCATAAACAATTACTGAATGCCCATAATGACAATACACATCATTTCCAGCATTATAAATTCTACCTACAATTTCACCATCTTCCGCTCTCGTTTCAAAGGAAAAATCTCCATAAAGCGCTAGTTCCCTAAATATATTCCAATAACTTTTTCCGTGATAACAAAGACACTTCCAGTCATTAAAATATATTCTAAAACAAATTAGTTCTGGAATTTCATCCTTTTCCGAAGGTACAAACTCTATCTTAAACCCTTCTTTTTTACAGAAATACTCAAAATCCCCTCTGTTTATGGTAGATTTCAAGAAAATTTCTCCTTCTCCATCACTTCTATATCCCATATTTACCACCTCTTTTATGAAATTATCATTACCCCATTCATAATAGTGACGGGCAATTATTCCTCACAAGGAATAAAGCGTATCATCTATTATGAATTTTAGGGTTGACCTACTTTTCATCATATACTCTGAATTCATACGTTCCAAAATCTATTTCTAAAATCGCAGTCCCACTAATACTCGAATTTACCAATTTCTCTAACCATTCAAAACCAAAGTACTCATAATCCCCACTCAAAACCAGATTCCTGACCTTCTTCTCTTCATTTTTCATAAAATCCCTCCAATTTCATCTTAAAAACCTAAATAATCAAAGAAAAATAATAAAAAGAGGGGACTTCCCCCTCTTTAAAGGTCGAAATCCCCTTTATGCATCCGAAGTAGGTACAACATAATGTCCTTTACTTCGTATCCCGCATTCTTGAACTCAAGTAAGAGGTCCGAATCTTCAGTTCCTACCTCCGCCTTCACATATGCGTAGGTATAACTTACTCCGCCACTCTTACCTTCCTTCGCCTTTTTCCTGAACTGATTCATATCTATCTCTATTTCATTTTTTCCCATTCAAATCCCTCCAATTTCTGTTTTTATTCGAGTAAATCTCGAATCAGTACATATTTTCAACTATTTCATATTTACTTTTATTATTAATCCACGTTAAAAGTCCTTCAAGTGCCTCTACACGTCCTTGATGAAAATCATTACCTTCCACTTTCGCAAGTTTTCTACTCGGTGAAATAGACGTAATTATTTCATCTTTTATTTCCCAATACCTATCCATTTGAAATAATAGTTCTTTAAACGCCCTTAATTTTCCAACGTGAATAGGAACTTCTTTCCTATATAACAAATCATCATCATGTTCATCTTTATCAGTTAAAAGATGTTCTTCTTTGCGCACTAAATCCTTTAAAATTAAAATTATCTCAACTTTTTTACTATCCGACCCATTCCTCCATCCATCACCATACTTCACAAACTCACTTTTATTCATACCTACTCTTTCTTCTTTTTCTTCCATACTTATCCCTCCAATTATTCTTCTACATCACCTTTTTCACTGAAAAACAAAATTTTCTCAATTATTTTATCCCTTATTCCATTTTGAATGTGTTTTAACTTCGCAGTATCAGAATCAGTCTTATAACTTTGAGTATTCCAAATTTTCGCATCTACAAGTATCATCCATTCTGCACGAGATAAATTAATTTTTATGTAATCTTTTCCCATATCACCAAAAAATGTTTCTAGATATTTACTTTTTTCTTCATATTCCATCCAATCACCTTTTTATATCCCTTCATCATGGAATAAATCTATTATTTTATTATACGCCTCAATTCTTCCTCGGATTCGCTCATTATCCAAATCGTAAATTAAGGACATCCCTTCTTTATCCCTAATTTTATTTACTTTATTAAAAAATGCGCAAACTCTACCATCAAATTTATCTTTCATTTCAGATTCTTTATCACTCAACGCACGTTCACTATCACTCATTTCCATATTTATCCCTCCAAATTATACTTTTTATCTCGCATGACGTATGAACATGAATATAAACATGAAAATAATTGAAATGAGGGGAATTTTCCCCTCAATTCTTCGTTGGAACTTCTGGCGCCTTCTTTGGCGGAGCGAGGAACGTAGATTTATATGTTTTTAATAGGTAAAAACACAAATCCGCAACGTCCATTCCATGCGCCCGGTATTCGAGTATCAGGTCAGAACGTTCAGTCCCCACTAGCGCATTGAGTTGTCCCCACGTAGTAGGAGGAGTTTTCCTCGCCACCCCAGATTTTCCC
>Ga0315284_10004521_pt1 | contig 19744 bp, 3 predicted proteins | sample YL17G09_16_MG_FD_203696 | JGI IMG/M metagenome (GOLD analysis project Ga0315284, IMG submission 203696) | Sediment microbial communities from Yellowstone Lake, YNP, Wyoming, USA - YL17G09_16 | ecosystem: Environmental > Aquatic > Freshwater > Lake > Sediment | place: USA: Wyoming | collected... | reverse complement strand
TTTAAATAGTCCAATGTCTGCAGATGGTGGATACATAACAAATAATTCATTAAATTTGCATAATACTATGAGAAACAAAAAGTTTGCCCAAGGTGGTACATTTGACCAATATGGAATAAATATGATTCCAGAATCTGCAGGCTTGCATCATCAGAGTGCCTATGGTGGTGTACCTATTGGACCTAATGCTTTAGCTGAAGGAGGTGAGATTAAAATGGACACTGGAGATGGTAGTCAGTACATAGTATCAGACCAAGTAGATGGTGCTGAAACCCAAAAAGATTTTACTTTTTCTAAAGGAGGTAAGTATAAAGAACTTAACAGAACTTTAGCTGATGGTATGAAACAAGATTTAAATAAATTTACTTTTGGTTCATTAGCTACTAGTGATAGAGTTAAAGGTGATTTAAGAAGACCTAATGATTCTTATGCTCAAAGTACTATAGAACAAATTAAACAAAAGTGGCAACAGAAAACAGAGTTTGCTAGACAACGTAGTCAGCAAGAACAAGCTATTACACAAGCTGAGCAACAAAAGAAATTAATAGAAGAAGAATATATAGCTGCTTATGGTGGTAAAATTAATCCTAAGAAATATCCAGGATTAAACATGTCTAAAAAATCTAAAGGTGGTCCTGTTTACGGAGACCCTGCATCAGAATATACTTATGCTTATGGTGGTATGTATGGTGACCCATATTATAGAGGTGGTCAAATAGATTATACTAATGATATGTATAGTTCATATGCAGGTGGTGGTCCAATGGTTGGAAATGCACCACAAGCATTTAAAGGATATGCTGCACAAAACAGAGGTGGTATGTTAATGAATTATGCTGATGGTGGTATGATGCCACAAGATCAGCAAATGATGCAAGAGCAACAGATGATGCAACAAGCACCACAAGAGCAAATGCAACAACAAGGTGGTGAAGAACAAATGATGCAAATGGTTCAGCAAGTTATGCAAGCAATTATGCAAGGTGCAAACCCTGAAGAAATAATGCAACAGCTTGTACAATCAGGAATGCCTCCAGAACAAGCACAGCAAATTATTCAAGCTGCTATGCAAGAAGCACAAAGTCAGCAACAGCAACAACCTATGCAAGGTGAGCAGCAAATGATGCCACAACAAGGTATGGCACAAGGTGGTATGATGCCTCAACAAGAAGGTGTAGCTACTCAAATTGCTGAACAATTACAACAAGGTGCTGACCCTCAACAAGTATTAGAAGGTCTTGTTCAAAAAGGTATGCCACAACAACAAGCTATGGCAATGCTAAAAGCAATAATGGGTCAATTAAAAAACCAAATGCAGCAGAAACCTCAACAGCAAATGATGCCTCAAGAACAAATGGCACCACAACAAGGTAGTATGATGCAACAATATGGAGGTGGCGGTAAGCATTTATGGAATATGATAACTAACCCTACATATAAAAATACATATAGAAGTTTAATGCAGGCAAATGGATATCCTAGCAATAGACAATTAAGAAAAAGAGATCAATTTAATGCAGAAGAATATGCAAGAAGAGGAGTACAAAATTCTCAAGAAACAGGAACTGCATTTAGCCCATTATCTGATGAAAGTACTATGTCACAAATAGCAGGTCTAGGACAAGCTGTTGTACCAGCATTAGCTTCAGCATTTGCTTTTAATAAACTAAGTAAAAGAAAACTTACTCCATCATTAGTAGGAAATGTAAATATAGATTACACTCCAGAGAGAATAGCTTTACAAGAAGAAGGTAGACGTGGTATTGATATGGCTTTAAATACAATGAGAAATAATGCACCTACAGCAGGTTCTTATATGAGTAATGCAGGATTAGCTGTAAATAAAGGTAATAAAGTTATAGGTTCTCAAATTAGTAAAAGCTGGCAAGACCAAAAAAATAAACAAGCTGAATATGATTATAATGTTGGTTCAGCTAATGCAGGTATTAGAAATCAAACTAATCAATTAAATGAAGAGATGTATCAAAATGCTATGCAAACAGGATTCCAAGCAGCAGGTCAAGGAGTTAAAAATGTAGCTTCATACTATGGAGATTTAGAAGATAGAAAATTACAAAGATGGCAAGCAATGAATACTTCTGGTGAAGATTGGCATTGGACTCCTAAAGGAAAAGCATTTAGAAATAAAGATGGTGTATGGAATATAAATGGTGTACCAGTAGATCCAGGTACAGGAAACCCATTACCAAAAAATAAATAAAAAGATATATGAAACTATTTGAATACAAACCAACAGAATATGTTGATGTTTATCCTGATCTTCCATTAGAATGGATGCAGAAAGAGATTGATAAAACTCAAACTAAGTATGATACTAAGTTAGGAGCTGTTAATGATCTTAACAAACAATTTGCTGATATGCAAGCAGGTGCTCAAACTCAAGAAGAGCTTAAAGCAGTTAATGACTTGTATTCAAAAAAGATTAATGATATGGTAACTGGTTTAACTGGTACTGGGTATATACCACAGACTAGTGCTGACCTTGCTAAGTTTATTACTGATGTAGCAATAGACCCAAAAGTTAAACAAATAAAAGATGATAGAGCTGCATATGAAATTTATTTAAAAAATAAATTAGATCCTCAATATGCAGGAGCTTATGATATGATGCAGCATTGGGAAAAAGCTAAACATGGTTATGATTTAAATTTTTATAACCTTCTTCCTGAAGAAAACAGTGTTGCAGAACTTGAACAAACTGTCAACAAGCTAAAACCAAATTCAACTGATGGTGGTAAAACATTTAGTTTTTATGATCCTATTGAAAAAAGAATGGTTCAAAGTACAGACAAATATAAAATTGAAGAACTATCTGCTAAAAGAATTAAACAACTTAGAGATGATTATTATACAAATTGGGTTAACAATCCAAAATCATTATTTCATAAAACAAAACTAAGTAAGAATAATTTAGATATTTATAATACAGCAGAAGGTAAAAAAATATATGATGATTTAACAGAGTATTTGCAAAACTATGCATACACTGATTATCAAGATTTGCAAGATGAAAACCCTTACAATAATAATAATAGAACTCCAAAACCAGGTGAAGATGGGGATACTAATCCAAAACCTCAAGCTACATTTATCCCAGAACTATCTCAACCTTATGGTCAAGAAAATGGATTAGGTCTTATACATAATAATACAAATGAATATGTTAATAGTCAATATTCAATGGATGAAAATCTAAAAAATATTGATCAAGAAAATTTAATAATAGCTAGAGAAATGGCTGCTATTAAAAATGACCCAAATAAAAAAGCAGAGTATGACCAATTATTAGGAAAATACATGCAAAACAATGAAAGAAAAAATACTGACATTGCATGGAGAAAATATATAGAAAAAGAATTATATGGTCTAGTTCCAAGTAAACAAGATTTAATAAATGCTGAAATAGCAACATTTGGTAGTCAGCCAGGATTCCCTGAAGTAACTAAAGAAAACTATGGTGTAGATTATACTTTTGTTAGAAAAAGTAATAGATATTATTTAAAATACTTAAAAGGAGTACCAGGCATGTTTGGTATGGTAAAACCTCCAGGATATGAATTAGAAATTGGAGATGTTACTGCAAGATTAAAAGGAGCAGGGCCAAGAACTTTAGAAGAAAAACTATTAGCAAACTTACCGCCAGACCAACAAGAAGTTTACAGAAGATATCAAACATATAACGCATCTTCAACTACAGGAAAATCTTATGTTGTTAATGGAGATAAAAATAAAGAAGCTGCTATAGCAATATTTAATGGTTTACAGTCAGGTGGAAGACCTCCTAAAAATACAATGACTGATAAAGAAGTAGGTATTGATGAATTACCAAGAGTAATGGAAGCTTATAAAACTGCTAATGGTTATGACCTTAATAGAATATCTTATGAAGTTTTAGCAGATGAAAAAGATGGTCTTGTGTTTGTAACCCATTTAACAGATAAGGATGGTAAAGCACAAGGTTTTGAGTGGAGATTAGAAGATACTCAAAATGTTAGAGAGCTTCTTGGAATAATGCTTCCACACGAAGCACAAATGTTAACAGCATTTACAGAAGCAACTGAAACATTAAATAAAAGTCATAGAAGATCTAGTGGTTCTTTTAAAGTTGAGAAATATGATGGTACATCAGAAAAAGTTGAGTTTGAAAGAAAACCAATTGGTGATGGTAAATTTATATACCAAGCAAAAAAATCAGGTAAATACCATAATAGTATTGATAATTTAATTAGAGATGAATCAATGCCTATAAATTTTATATCTGATAGATATAAAATTGCTTATTCAAATTTACAAACTGCTATTAAAAATAGAGATATAAATGCTTACAATAATGCTGTTTATACAATTGAAGAATTAAAAGCAGTAAGTGCTAACATGGGAAAGCAAAATCCCAGGGAACAGCAGGATCCACTGGGAGTAAAGAAGAAGTAACTGCAAAAAGGTTTAACACAGTAATAGGTAGTACAGAAAGTAATAATGATTACACATCTACTAACCCAGAGTCATCTGCTGTTGGTAAGTACCAGCATTTATATGATACTCACAGTACAGAGATTGAAAAAGAAACTGGTGTAAAAACTAAAGAAGAGTATTTAAATAATCCTGAAGCTCAAGAAAAATATCAAGCACATTTAAATAAACAGTATCAAGCTAATATACCTATGCTTAGAGAAAGGTATAATTTACCTGATAGTATAGCTGATGAAACTTTAATGATGTTACAGCATTATAAAGGTACTGGAGATATTAAAGTATATTTAAAAGAGTTAATGGCTACAGGTGATTATGATGCAGCTCAAAAAGCTGTTAATAAATCTATTCTTACTAGATTACAAAAGAAAGATCCTAAAGCTGTATTACCAAAGAATAAACCAATTGTAGATTATTTAACTGAGTTTATAGAAAAGCTAAATAGTTTACCTACAGAAGAAACTTCTGCACCTACAGGTATAGTAGAAAAAGCACCAAAACCTAAAGTAGAAGTTAAACCTAAACCTAAAGTACAATCTAAAACAATAGTTAAATCAGAACCACCTAAACAAGCACCACAATCAATTTATAATTTTAGTAGTACAGTAAATACAACTAGTCCACAACCTAATCCACAACCAACTAAAAAAGAACAGCCTGTTGTAACTCCAGCACCTACAGTTGTAAAAACTGATCCTATTACAGTTAAATCAACAGTTGATTTTTTTACGCCTTATTCTAAAACAGGAGAGCTTATTAAAAGTGCTATTAATCAAGGAATTGGTTCAGCTTTAAGTCAAGCATGGGCAGGTGCTACTTCTCCTAATCAAGGACTACAACAATCTATAAAACCTTTACCTGAAAAGGAAACAAATGTAGCTCCTAGTAAAGCTACTAAAATAGATTCAAAACCAATTGTAAAAGAAAAACCACCTGCTTATGTTCCAATTGGTTCTAAGATAGAAAACTATAAAGGAGATTCTGATAGATATTTAGAACCATTTAAAGTTAATGCTGAATCTGCTAAATTTGGTGTTAGATCTAGAAAAGAAGAAAGAGATATACAAACAAAAGCTGTTGTATTTACAACATACAAACCTTGGACATATGCAAGTAGTCCTGAGTTTACAAAAGGTGCTGACTCTTTTGATTACTTTTTAGTAGTTAATAATGAAACAGGTGATTTAAAAGTAACTACAAATCCGTGGAGAGATAACAATTCTTTATTAAATAAACCTGCAATTAGAGCTAATCTTAATATGCTTACAACAGGTTCTTATGGTAGAGTAGTTAAAGAATTAAATATGAATGGTAAATACAATGATGGTATACTTAGTAAAACATTAGGGTATGTATCTCATGATGGTAAGAAAGCATCAATACCAGTATTTGGTATTGGTAATGGTTCAGACCTTGGTGGTTATGTTGGTGGTAAATTATTACTAGCACATCCTGATGGAAGTAATCCTACTATTATATATGGTAGTGCTGAAATAGTTATAGATCAATTTAACAAATACAAAAAAGAAAACAAATTACAAAATGTATTAGTTATAGATGCTGATGGTAAATCATATGCTCAATCTTACCAAACAAAAAGTGGTGTAATACAAGGTTCAAAATTAACAAGTGCTAATTGGGATAATGCAAATACATCAACAGCTGGGTCTGGTAATATATTATATTTAAAGTGATAAATTAACTATATTTGCATATTAAACTATTAGCATATCTATATGGAAGAACTAGAACAAATGTTGGCTGATGGTAGAATCAGTATTGAAGACTATACTAGATTAATGACTTTAGAAAGAAGTCGGCCTATACAAATAAATAATGCACCAACAATTACTGATGAGTATGAAAGAAAGAGAAAAAGAAATTTAGGTACAGACCCTGATCTTTTACCTGATTCAGGTGTAGAATATCAACTTAATCTTAGCCCAGAAGAATTAGAAACATATACTGATAGAGGTATAGCACCATCTACCTTATTTGACTATGAAGATGCTAGAGCACAAAGACAATCTATTTCTGATAAATGGGGTAATGGTATTACTAAATTTTTAGGTAAAACAGCTACTGCTGCAGTTGGTGGTGTAGGTATGCTTGGTTCTATTGCTGACAATGTTGCAGGACAAATAGAAGATGGTGTAATGGGTATTGCTACTGGTAGAGAAGGTGATACATCATTTCATGAAATATATGATAATGGATTCTATAGAGCTTTAGATGAAGCTAATAAATCTATGGATGAAGCTTTTCCACATTATGTAACTAAAGCAGAAGAAGATTATAACTTATGGCAATCTTTAGGTACAGCAAATTTTTGGGCTAATGATTTTTTACAAGGAGCATCATTTGTTACAGCAGCTGTTTTAACTGAAGGTCTGATGGCTGCAGGTGCTGGTGCAACAGGTCTTAGAGTATTACCTAAAGCTTTACAAAGAGCTAGACAATTAACAGGTACAACTATTGCTGATGTTACAACAGGAGCAGAATCTTTATTTGCAAGATCTGCTGCAGCTCAAACAGGATTAGAAGCTGCTACTGTAGCTAGACAAATTATTACAGGAGCAGGTTATGAATCTTCAGTAGAAGCTATGTCTTTTGTTGATGATGCTAAAAGACAATGGTTAGAAACTTATAAATATGAAAATGGCCCTGAAGCTCAACCCACTGAGCAAGAAATGTCTGAAGCAATGGGTGAGATATATGGTGTTGCTAATAGTGTATTTGGAATTAATTTACTTGTAGTTGGATTAACACAAGCTAAGACATTACCAGGTATGTTTGCACCTAATATTGCTTCTACTAGATTAGGTAAACTATTAGGTTCTAGTAAAGTTGATGATGAAATTTATGGTGGTATAGTACCTACTAAAGGTTTATCTAATAGAGAACTATTAAGAGCATCTAAGAAACTTGGTAAATCAGTTGATGAAATTAAAGCTATGGATAGTATTGCCAAGTATGATGCTATGAGCACACTTGGTAAAATTAAAAAAGGTATAGCTAGAGGTGGTGAAGGATTACTTATTGAAGGTGGTCAAGAAGGTTTACAAAAAGCAATTAACTATGCAGGACTAGATTATTTAAATGATAGAATGGATCCTGCAGGTATTGAAAGTGTACTGGAATCTGGATTAGAAGGACTATCAAAAGCATTTGGTAATAATGCAGAAAGCTGGAAAGAGATTTTTATTGGAGCATTATTAGGAGGTATTGGAGGTCCAAGTAAAACTCGTGGCTGGGAAGGTGGAGTTATAGAAGGTTTTAGAGCACCTAACAAAAACCCAAGGTTTCAAAGTATTCTAGATGAAGTTAATAAGTATGCAACTAATAGTGAAACTATAATTAATAATTTTGTAAAACAAGCTAATCTAAGTTCTAATGTTCAACGTAAAAAAGACAGAGCAGCAGATAGAGGTGATATGCAAGATTACACAACTCAAGAAGCTAAAGAAGCTTTTAACTATTTTAATGCAATGTCTAGAATGGGCAGGCAAGATGAAATTGAAGATAGTGTTCTTGAAAAATTAAATACATTATCTAAAAAAGAATTTCAAGAAAGGTTTGGATATGCTAATCTAACTAAAAATGATTTTGCTCAAAGAAAATTAGAAATAGCTGAGAAAATTAAAAGAGAAATAGCAGATACTAATGATTCTATGGATAAAGCTAGATCTATATACAGAGGGCAAGATCCTGATGTTATAGATGCTATTGGCTATACTATATATAGTACTAAGAATCTTGATAACAGAGAAGAGATATTAGCTACAGAAGTTGCTAAGCTTACTGGTATTATTGATCCTAGAACATTAATTCAAATATCAAGAGATAACCAAAGACTTAAACTTAATGATGGTTGGTTAAATACTTATAAAGGTAAAGTTGATGAATTAAAACAAGATAGAGATGCTTTACAAACTGCATTAGAAACTAATAAAGCACTTGAGAAAACAGAAAAAATAACTGAGCTTGAAAAGAAAATTACAGCAAAAGAAAAGGAACTTAAAAAACTTATAAAGCAAGAATACAATAAAAGAAAGTCACTTAAAAAAACTCATAATGAAGTAGAGTATGAATTAAACATTGATGAGTTTGAAGAGAAAATAAATAAAAATATTGAGTTCTTAACTAATGTTGAAAAACATTACAGTGATAATTCTATTAATGCAGCAGAAGCCAAAGACAAACTAGCACAATTAAAAACTGTAGCTAAGGCTAGAGAAAGATTTATTGGTGACTTTAATAGATTATTAACACAAGAAGGTATTACAGAATTAGAAGATCAAATAGAACTTATAAGAGGGCACTATAAAAAAGAGCAAGTTGATTTACAGACTATGACTGTAATGGAAATTGAAAGAGCTAGAAATCCAGCTTTACAAACATACAAAGCTCAAGAGATTGCTTTTAAATCAAGAGGTGGTTCTAGAGGTGTTGAAATTGAACAAGAAGGTACTCCTGAAAATAAAATTAAAGCTTTACAAGAAGCTATTGATAATTTACCTGCAGGTCCTGGAACAGATTTAATTAAAGCAGCTGTTAAACAAGTTATTGAAAAACTTAATAAGAAAGATATATCTGACATAGAACCTTTCTTTGATAATATTTTTGCACAAGTATTTAATGATGAGTCTTTAAATAGACCTGAGTATAAAGATACTTTAGATACTATAAGAGGTATCTTTAATGAGATTGTATCTTATTTAAAAGCACCTAAATCTCAATCAGCTATTGATAGTGTAGCAAGATTCTTTAAAGTATATGTTCCAGAAGATCAAAGAAAAGCAGTTGGAGAATATTTAGCTAATACATTTACACACCATAGTGATTTTGAAGCTGAAATTACAGAATTAGATCCTAATGATCCATATGTAAAAGCACAAGAAGATAAAAATAGAATAGCATTATTACAGCATGTAATAGAAAATGCTGATGGTACTGAAACTAAAACTAAAATACTAACTCCATTTATGGGGTTACAAACTTTAATTAAAAGAAATGGTAAGTACTATGCTATAAAATTATTACATAAAGATACTTTTGTAGGTTATGTACTTGATCCTAATAGATATAAATTCAGAAATCCTGATACAGGTATTTATGAAGACTTTAATAAAAACTCTCTTGCACATTTAAGATTAATTAATCCATCATATGTTTCTAATGGTACTATTACTGAAGAAGGTAAGTTTTTTATAAAAGCTTATGAAAAAGGTAAAGAGATGTTTAGCTACTTTGAAAAAGCAATGGATGAAGGTAGAACTACAATTAAAGCAGAAGAACTAGCAGGAGAAGAAGATAGTATTGGGTATTTTAATCCTACAAATCAGTTTAATAAAACTATAGATAAAGAAGCTGGTATGATTCTAAAAGAAATTAGAAACGCACCAGAAATTTATAATGTTATTCCTTTAGATGAAGAAGAAGGTATACAAGTACGTGAAGGTGTTTATGTACAAGCTCCTATTGTACAAGTAAACAGAGCTGGTTCTTTAGATTACTATTATTATGATAGAGTAGCAGACACTTTTGAAAAAGTAATATACCAAGAAGGTATTGATAAACTTAATAAATTATTAAATGTTGATGGTACAGTATCTATGTTTAAAGTTAGTGATTCTGGATTTATAAAGTTAGTTGTACCAAATCCTGTTACTAATAAGTTTTCAGCTGTAACTGTTAAAATACCAGAAGTTGATGTTAATGAAACTGACTCTGCATTTGTGGATAAATTCCAAGAATGGATGAGTGGTTTTGAAGGTATGACTAAAGATGAGTGGGCTGAAAAATATGAAGATAACTCAAAAAAAGCAGAAAAAAAATTATACTTCACAGCAAATATATTAGGTTACAATAATACAGGAGATACTGTAAAAGTTAGAATTTATCCACAGGCTGTTGCAAAAAGTGGTAAACAGTTTGTGTTTGTTGAACTTGTAGTTAATCGTGAAGTAGGTTCTACTATATTAGATTCTTTTACTGCTTTAGGTAATATTAAAACTCCTAAAGATTTAGTTAATAAACTAAACAAACAATTAGTTAGAATAACTACTAAAAATGATAGTGGTGCAGATGTTCCTTTATTACCTAAAGGATTTAAAGTTACAGGATTTAATTATATATCAGAGTTAGGTGAAGATGTTAAAGAAGTATTAAACCAAGGTATACCAAGTTTATTAGTTAGTAGAAGTATTGTTTTTCAACCTAATAACTTAGGAAAACCAGAAAGTAATTCAACAAGACCTCCTAAAAAAGAAGATGATGATAAAAATGATGATGAAGATTCAGAAGATGAATTTACTATGGATTCTTTTAGTGGTGGCATACCACCTCCAGGCTCAGGTACAATGACTTTTGAAGATGATGAAGATGATGACACAGAAACAGAAGAAGAATCACCAGATTCAAAAGATGATAGTTTAAGTGGATTTTCAAGTTATGATAATAATGATGATGATGATGTACCATTTAGTATTCAACAAGAATTTTCTAGATATGAAGAAACTATTGATAGTAGACAAGAGAATGTAGATAATCTATTACCATCTTGGATTCCAATGAGAGAAATCACTGAGCTAACTAAGAAGTTTAAAAACAAAGGATTTACTTATGGTGTATTTGTTGACAATGCTATTTACTTAGCTAGAAATGCTCCTAAAGGTACAGAGTACCATGAGGCATTCCATGCTGTGTTTAGAGCTTTACTAACTGATTTACAAATTAGTAAAGTATATGCTGATGCTAAAGTTAGATATGGTATTCCAACTAAAGAAGAGTTATCTACTCTTAAAAGTATATCTGATAGATATAGAAACCTTAATCAAGAGCAGCTTACTAATCTTTGGTATGAAGAAAAGCTAGCTGATGAGTTTCATTCTTTTATGCTTAAGCCAGTAGAACCTAAATCATTTATTCAAAAAATATTTGATAAACTTAAAATGTTTATTGATTGGGTTTTTAGTAATAAAAATTATATTGACTATTTATTTGAAGATATTAAAAATGGTGTTTACAAAAATGCTAAGCAACAGAAAAATCAATTCTATCAAAAATCAACAATGGTTTTCAAAGCACTTGCTTTTGAAGAAGATTATGATGGTCAAAAAAGAAACAGGACTCTTGATAGTAAAACAACTTCTAACATTTTAAACAAAGTATTAAAAAGAAGTTTTGATTTAGGTAAAGTTGGTACAGTTACTAGTAAAGATATTCAAGATATTATTAAAGATTTAAAAGATAACTACTATACTGAAAAGAATTTTCAACCTTTATTTAATAAAGCTAAAAAAGATAATGTACAAGCTGCTAAAAGATTATTAACACAAATTCAAAATGCTTTAGGTAATTCAAAAAATATTGCAGAGATTACTAAAGATGTTAAGAATTTAATACAGATGTACAAGATTGTAGATTATACTTTAGAAGAAGGTGAAGACCAAGAAACTATGGACATGCCAACAGAACTATTTGCTAAAGAAGCTTTTGGTATTGGAGGTGTTGGTAGTTTATCTAAAGAAATGCGTAAGTATTTACAGTTTATACCTAATCCAGTAGATGAATTAGAGTTAGGTGTAGATGTAGATGTTAACTCTCAGTATGTATCTTATGCAGATTCTTATGAATTGTATAATGGTATTGCTAGAATTTTAGCTAATAGAAAAGCTTCAGATATTATTAAAGCTTTATATGCACAATCTAGATCAAATAAACAAATTAAGTTTTTTGCTAATCAATTATTTTATGATATAGCAAAAGATTTAAAAATGAAAAACGTTACTTTAGAACAAGTAGCTAACTTACCATTATTAACATTAGCAGAGTCTACAACATTTAATATGTTTGTAGCTAACTTTAGAAAAAACAAAATAGACTATGTTAGTATAACACCAGATGTTGAGAATGGAAGATTTAAACTTTTTTATTCTAATGCAAATGATATTAAGAGTTTACAAGTTAATGAATGGGGTAATGCTAATTTATCTAACCCTGTAAGTACTGCTGAACAACGTAAAAATTTAAATGCAATAAGAACAATTTTTGCTAATGCAGAAGCTGGTCAGGTGTATGCTGGTATCACTGAAGAAAAATTTAATGAAGAAGTAGATAAAATAGATGCTTATTTAAAAGAGCTACATATTAAAGTAGATAAGATGTACATTAAAATGTCATTTTTTAATACTTTACCTAATAAGCTAGATCTTGTTGCTGTAAATTCAGATGAATCTAATTTATTTTATAATCTAAATCAAACACTAGAAGTGTATGGTGACTTAACTTTCTTAAATGCTAAGTTAATAAGAAATATGACAACAGCTTTACAAAAAGATGGTACTTCTATTTATGAAAGAGTTGATGGTGATGATAGAACTGGTTCTATTGGAACATTAGAATCTATTGCAGAAGCTAACTCTTATTTTGACTTTACTATTATTCCAACTACATTTAAAAACATTGAGGGTAAAACTATTTACTCATATATACAACCTAACTATTTTGTTGATGTACTTAATTCATTTAAAGATAGCGCAGAATTAGTTATATCTTCAATTAACAATAAAGACTTTGAAGAAGGGTATACTGAATTTAGAAGATTTCTTGTAGAACAAAATCTTGAAAGTAATGAATACTTACAAAGACACTTTTATAATGCATTAAGGCATAATCCAATGCTTACATCTAAAGACGCTAAATCATTTATATCTAATATAAGTGCTTTACTACTAGATGGTTCTAGGGTTATTACTATGGATGCTAAGCTTAAAGAGTTAACATACTTAAGTGATGATGATGGTAAAACATTTCAATCATTAGACCCTAGAGGTAAAATATTAACATACTTCTTTTTATATTCAACTCCAGAAAAAGGTTCTAGTGTTGGTAGAAATAGTGTTGCTAAACAAATAGGTGAAATGACTTATGTACCTTATTTACCATTTCAAAATGAAGGTAAAAATGGACAGTATCCTGTTATGATGCCTAAGAAAGAATACTATGAATCAGGTAAATTATTAGATGAAGTTTATAATAAAATATTTAAAATATTTGAACTTGAAAGAAGTAACTTACAATCATTTTTTGCTTCTGTAAAAGATGATGTTACCTTACCTAAAATAAAAGGCTTTAGTAATTTTGTGGTTAAAAAACCAGAAGATGCTGTATTTAGAGATTCTTTTTTACAAGCTATTAAAAACAAAGATGCTAAAACAATATTAGAAGCTTACAAAAATCCAGAGTTATATTCTAAGCTACCAAGAAATTTAAAGTTTAGTCACTTAGATTATTTAAATGGTATTGGTCAACTTGATGATTTAATTACTAGTGCTTTAAATAATACATCTTATGAGTTAGATGATACTAATAAAGCATCAATTGATTTACTATTAGACAACTTACTTGATGAAACTTTAGATTTAATTTCATCTGATAAAGTTAAATTAGTAACTAAAACAAAAGAAGGTAAATATAAAAATGTACTATTACCTAAAGAATTTTTATTTCAGAATAAAGAAGTAGACTTACAAAAAGTAAAAAACTTTTTAATTAATGATTACATTAACTCTGTATCATTAATGAATATGGTTTTAGGTGATATGACTATTGCCTTTAAAGATGCTATTGATTTCCCTAAAAGGATGGCAGGTATGGCAGCAGCAGGTCCATCACTAGGTGTAGATAAAACAAAGATTACTATCATTAAAGATGTAGTTAAAACGATTAATGGTAACTCAAAAGAATCTACTGATGGTCAAAGCCATGCTACACAAAGCTGGTATGAAAAAAAATACTTAAAGACTTTTAAGAAATGGAATAATGAGATTGAAGCTATTTACAAAAAAATGCGTAAATGCCAAAAGCTTTCTTGGTCAGAAAAAGAATTATTAGAAACATATGGTGCTTTAGCTAACTCTAGAAAGATTGCATTATTTAACTATGCTTTGTATGGTAAAACATCTGTTAATCCTATTATAAGAAATGAAGTTTCTTTTGTTAAAAGAGAAAACTTTAAAAAAGTAAATGATTTAGTTGAGAAATTATATAATACTAAAAATAATAATAAGTATAAAGAAATACTAAAAGAGCTTCATAATTACTATGAGCCATATGCTCAAACAAAAGATATGCATAACTTACTTAACAAAATGGAGTTAAGTGAAATAGATATTGCTTTACATGAATCTGCTGTTAAAACAGTTATATACAATACACAAGAGTTAGATCAAGAAAGTAATTTTGAGTCAATTATAATGGGTGACACATTTATCAGAGAGCAAGTTATCACTGATGGTATGAAAACTAAAATTATAGATGGTACTCAGTTATTACAATTAATTGATAGTGAGCAGGATGAGAAAACAATGGTTAACTTATATGATAAAGATGTTTCCATAGGAACTATTGTATCTGCATTTAAAAATACAAAAGGCTATCGTGTTAAGCAATCTTATGATGCTTTAAAGAAATCTTACTATGAAAAAGGTAAACCTAGATACAAAGCTTTAATAAAATCTTTTAGAGAAAGTTTACTTGCAATGGGTACTGACCCTATTATGATGGAGCTTATTTCTCAAACTGAAAATCTTGATAGTGCTAAATTCAATTTCAATATGAATAGAACTATGAAGAGTGTTGAAAAAATGTTGTATTCATATCTATCTGCATCTTTATCTCAGAAAGTGGCTGGTACTAAGTTTACATTGTTATCTGACTATTCATATAAAGTAATAGAAGATGATAATGGTAAAATCATAACTATGGATAAATACAAACAAAATCCTGAGATTAGCCATAGTGAGCCTAGAGATTTAGAAGTTAAATGGGATAGTGTTAAAAAATGTTATTATGCAGAGTGTGTTATATCACCACAGACTGCTTACAGATATGGTCTTAAACCTGGTGATGAAGTTGCAATTACTAATAAAAAACTATTAGATTTTATTGCTACTCGTATTCCAACACAGGAAAAATCATCAATGGCTTATTTAAGAGTAGTTGATTACTTACCTGTTGAAAAAGGTAACTCTGTTATATTACCATTTGAAATAATGTATTACTCAGGAGCTGACTTTGATATTGACTCTTTGTTTGCACAAACATTAGAAACATATATTAAAGATAATAAAGAAATAGGTTATGGTCATTATTTAGAAGAAGAGTTTAAAAATGATGAAGAAGGTAGATTATCTGCTGCTTTTGATGAATACTATCAAGAAAATTCAGGTATGAAGTCAGTTAAATCAGATTATGATAAGTTCTTAGATGAAGATGAAACATATACTGAATTAATTGAAAATGCTGAGTATACTGAAAAGCAACTACAGATAGCATCATTAGAAAACTTATATGATTTAATTTACTTTACTAATCAAGAGTTACCAGATTATAGAGATGAAATAGAAAATGAGTTTAAGATAAATGGCTTAACTGCTGCTATTAGATATATATATGAAAATACAAATATTAAAGAAATAACTGATGAACAAATAGCTAAAGCTAAAGAAATTGCTAAATCTATTAAATCTAGAAAGCAAAAAGCACTTACTGCTGCTATGAAAAGAAATGGTTATTTAACTACTCTTGAAGAATTTAAAAGTAATAACACATTAGTTAATCAAGTAAATAGTAACTATAAAGCAATTGATACAGGTAATTTCTTAGCATACAGACCAATTACTAATGCTGAGACTAACAACTATATGATGGAACTTAAGTCAGTTCTTCTTAATAATCAAGGTAATAAAGAAGCATCTTTAAGAGATGTGGAAAGAGATGAAGCTTCTCAATTAACTGATTTATTAAGTGAATATGATATTAAAGATTCTACAAAAATCTCACATTATGTATCCTTAACATCTAAAATTAAGATGTCTATGGCAAATGCTATTGGAGGTAAAAATATTGGTATTGCTGCTACAGGACTTATTATGGCTCAGTACTTAATGAAAAAAGGTATTGACATTGGAAGTGTAGGTAAATCATCTGAGTTTGATTTTAAAAGTGATAAAACTCCTGCAAATAAAAACCTATCATTGTGGATATCTTTAGGTGTGGATAATGCTAAGCATCAAGATGCTGGTAGATTTAATATCAGTAGTGATATGCAATCAGTACTTATATTTGATTCTATTATTAATAAAGATAATAAGAATTATTCTGCTAAAAATATTATGTCTTTAGGTCTAGTACCTAAAATAGTTGAAATGCTTAACCAAGCATCTTTTAGTAAAGACGCATTTAAAACTAAAGATGAGAAAAAAGGTTCTGTTTCTAAATCAGTTATATTTAGTCCATTAAATATAAAACCAACTACAGTAAAATGGGATAATTTAACACTAGAAGAAGTTTTAAGTACTATTTCTAAAATTGAAAAAGAGGGTAATAAACCTGAATATAATGATTTTCAACAAGCAGCTATTAATAAAGTTATTGAACTTATGTTAGTAGCAGATTACTCTTATAGCTTTACTCAAATATTAAGTATTATTAAAGGTACTAAAATATCAACTGCTGATAATTTTAGAGTTTTTGAAGCATTAAATAGTTTAGGTATACAGGTTACAAAAGATGGTAATGAATATGTATTAGAAAATACTGATGAGTATTTTTATTTTAAAGAAAATAAACCTGGTATGCATCCTATTGATTTCTTAGATATTATAGAATCAGATCCATTCCTTAAAGAAGAGATTATTACTTTCTATAAAATAATGGAAGACTCTGGTATGTTCTTAATAGCTGCATCTGATGTAGGTAGAGAAATTTTTAATAGCGTTTCTAGAAATTTAAAGCCTAGAGTTAAAGCTGATGAAGCTAAAATAAATAAACTTATTGCTACTATTAATAATACATTAGCATTTAAAGCAATTAGGAATAAAAATAAATTAGATGGAAAAAAAGAAATAAACCCACTTGGTACATTTATTTCAGATTCACCTGAAGATATTACTGATTACATTAAATCGTTTAACGAACTTAAAAATTCAAAATTATTAAAAGGTAACTTTTTCTTAAAAAATCTTAAAGCTTCTTTTATTGAAGGTAAAGATGGTAGTGCACTAGAAAATAAAACAGTACATTATATATCTACAAATTCAAGGCTAAATATTAGTCCTAATATGAAAAAGAAGATTGCTGATGATATGTTTAATCTATTTGCTGGTAATGTTTACAATGAAGATGGTAGTTTAAATGAAAGACTTAGTAAAAAAGCTAAAACTTTTGTTGCAACATTATTAAACCAGATATATCAAAAAGATGCTGGTATGTTTATTAATGAAACATTATTACCTTATGTAGAACCTTTCTTCTTAACTAATTACTCAGCAGCTCTTGATAAAGTACAACAAGCTATAGCAGGTAACATAGATTTTGAAGATGCTATAGGTATGTCTAAAGATGATTTTATTGCAGAGTTTATTGAAAGCTATACTAGAAACTTTACTAATCTAATTGATGTTAAAGGTAATAGAATTGATTATATTCATAATAATATAACAAATGCTTTGATAGCTGAGATTGATAGTTTAGAAAATAAAAAAGATGTTGAAGATGCAGATATAGATGACATTCTTGCTAAGCTAATAGCAATTAGAGATGCAAGAGAGTCTAATGAAAAAATAGATAAAGATGTTTACAATTTAATTAGTCCATTTTCTTTCAATGAAAAGAAAACAGGATTTACTTTAACATTAAGTCCTAAAGCTAGTAAAGAAGATAATACAACATTTTTCTTTGATAGTGATAGAAGAGTTACATTATCTAATCTATATAGAAAAGCTTTAGCTAAAACAGGTATTGTTAATCCAATATATGTTTTAGAAAAAGGTAAAAGATTTCAAAGATTAGAGTTTTTAGATACTATTGTAATAACTACACAAGAGAATGAAGTTAATGTAAGAAGAGTATATAAATTAATGAATGTAGAAAAAGGTAAAAAAGCACCATCTTCTAATCCTTATCTAGGATGGAGAGCAACTTATGAAGAAGTTACTTCTTATGGTAGTAAAGCTTTTTCTAATTTTTACTATACCCCTGCAGAAGCAAAAGCTATTTTTTCATCAACAGTAAAAAAACCTATTGTTAAAAAAGTAGTTGAAAAAGAAGAACCTAAAAAAACAGAAACTAAAAAAACAGAAGAGAAAAAAGTAAGTAAAACATTAAAAAATCTTTATGAGTTTTTTGATGATAATATGGAAGGATTATTAAATTTATTGAACCTTAATTCTTTTAATTCTTTTTCTAGTGATATAAATAAAAATTTAAATAACCTATTTGAAAAGATAATTTCTAATGGTCAAATGAGTGCTATGAAGTCTTTAGCTAAATCTGGAAGAAGTTCTAATTCAGGTGAAGGTTTTACTACTGAAGGTTCAGAAGAATTTCTTAAATTTGCAGAAGCGTATGAGAAAAATACACTAGAAGACTTAATTAAAAAATGTAAAACTATATGAGTTTAATTTGCCCAAATCCAAATCACCCTGATTTTATAGCATTAGCTGAAAAATTAGGAGAAGAAGAAGCCTACAGACAGTTTATGTTGAATGGTAATGATATTCCTAATCCTGATTTATATGAAAATGTAAAATCACCTAATGTTTATTTTTCTTTAAAAGTTGTTAATGCTTTACAAAAAATATCAGCAATAAGAGAAACTATAAGATTAAATACAAAAGATAAACCTTATATAGAAACTAATCTTAGAAAAACATTACAAGGTAAAGGTGTGTACTCTGAACAAATAGATTTCATATTTGCTTATATGAAAGCTAATAACATACAGGAAATATCTACTGAAGATTTAGCTACACAATTAGCATCTGATTATAGTTATACTGTTGAAGTTAATATTTCTACAGAACCTAATTTAAAAATAAGAGGCGGCAATTACTCTGATATGTTTACAGAAGAAGAGTTACAAAATAATGATTCGGAAAAAGATAGATTACCAACACAACACTACTCTAATCTAACAGTTCCCGGAGGCACTAATTATACAGAAAATGAAATAGCTACTCCAGATATTACTCCTTCTATTAGAGGGCATGCTCAATTTGCTACAGATAAAGGTATTGGTTGGTTTAGAAGTGATGATAAAGAAAATAATGAAACTTTAGGGTTTAAATCTAAATCAAACTATTTATATAATTTTGATAATATAATACCGCCAACTAAGCAAGATAAAGATGCTTTTCAAAAAGCTTATAGAAAAGATGGTACTACAATTAAAGTCTATGCAGCAAGT
>Ga0315284_10004520_pt1 | contig 19747 bp, 16 predicted proteins | sample YL17G09_16_MG_FD_203696 | JGI IMG/M metagenome (GOLD analysis project Ga0315284, IMG submission 203696) | Sediment microbial communities from Yellowstone Lake, YNP, Wyoming, USA - YL17G09_16 | ecosystem: Environmental > Aquatic > Freshwater > Lake > Sediment | place: USA: Wyoming | collected... | reverse complement strand
ACACCTGCTTGTAGGTGTTGACCAGGATGTCGGAGATGGTGGGGTCCTTCAGCAGGGGCTCCAGGGGGCCGAGGCCGAATACTTCGTCCAGAACCTCCTCGACCAGCCGGTCGCGCTCGGGCATGGTAATGGGCAAGCGGTCGTCGCTCACGATGCGCTCGACAACGCCCTGCACCTCCCCGCGCAACCGCTCCCGGCTGACCGCCTTGAGCGCATCCATGTTGAGCACGTTCAGCAGCTTCTGGTGAACGCGCGTCTTCAGCTCGAAATAGCGCTCCTGGCTGGCGACGCTGCTCGCCGGTGCGCTTCCGATGCCACGTCGGCTGACGATGGGGCCTGTACTCATGACCACTGATCTGTCACTTTATCACGATCCGCCGGCGGCCACACTAACACACACGGCCACCTCAGTTCATACAACCCGGATCGGGAGCGAAATTCTCGCTTCCTGCTGCCGTCTGTTCTTGGTGTCTTTGTGGTTCCGTCGCCAGTAATATAGATTTTAGGAAGGAATGCAGCCATGAACAGCTTCAATTGCCTGTCTCAGATTCGGGTTGAGGGCCAAACGTACGCTTTCTACAGCCTTGCGGCGCTGGAACGGCAAGGCTTTCCGGGCGTTGCCCGGCTGCCCTATTCACTAAAGATCCTGCTGGAAAATCTGCTGCGTCACGAAGACGGCGCCTTCGTGAAGCGCGACGACATCCTGGCGCTGGCCAATTGGGATCCGCGCTCCACCGAAGATCACGACATCAATTTCCACCCCGCCCGCGTGCTGCTGCAAGACTTCACCGGCGTGCCGGCGGTGGCCGACCTGGCGGCCATGCGCGACGCGGTGAAGCGCATGGGCGGCGACCCGGGGCGCATCAATCCCCTGCTGCCCGCCGAGCTGGTCATCGATCACTCCGTGCAGGTGGACAAGTACGGCACGCCGGACGCTTTCCAGCAGAACGCGGACCTGGAGTACCAGCGGAACCGCGAGCGTTACCTGTTCCTGCGCTGGGCGCAGAAGGCATTCCGCAATTTCACCGTGGTGCCGCCGGAGACGGGCATCGTGCACCAGGTGAACCTGGAGACGCTGGCGCGCGTGGTCTTCTCCGCCCCGGCCAACGGCGGGCGGCCCGTGCTGTACCCCGACAGCCTGGTGGGCACCGATTCCCACACCACCATGGTGAACGGCATCGGCGTAGTCGGCTGGGGCGTCGGCGGCATCGAAGCCGAGGCCTGCATGCTGGGCCAGCCCATTTCCATGCTGATTCCGCCGGTGGTCGGCTTCCGGCTGAAGGGACGCCCCTCGGAAGGCGTCACGGCCACCGACGTGGTGCTCACCATCACCGAGATGCTGCGCAAGAAAGGCGTAGTCGGCAAGTTCGTCGAGTACTTCGGTCCCGGGTTGGACAACCTGCCGGCGGCCGACCGCTCCACCATCTCCAACATGTCGCCGGAATACGGCGCCACCATCGGCATCTTCCCGGTGGATGACCAGACGCTCAGTTACCTGCGGCTGACCGGCCGCAGCGAGCAACAGGTGAAAGCGGTCGAGGCGTATTGCAAGGAGCAGGGTTTGTTCCGCACAGCCGACGCGCCGGAAGCGGTTTACACCGACACCCTGGAGCTGGACCTGGCGAGCGTCGAGCCCAGCTTGGCCGGGCCGCGCCGGCCGCACGACCGCGTGCCCCTGCGCCAGGCCAAGCCCAGGTTCCAGGAAGCGCTGGCGCAATTGCTGAAGGCAGCGCCGCAGAAAGCTGCCGCGGCCGTCGCCGTCGCCGAAGCGGCCGGGAGCCAGGAACTGAATCATGGCGCGGTGGTCATCGCCGCCATTTCAAGCTGCACCAACACCTCGAATCCATCGGTGCTGATCGGCGCCGGCCTGCTGGCCAAGAAAGCCGTCGAGCGCGGCCTGAAGAGCAAGCCCTGGGTGAAGACCAGCCTGGCCCCCGGCTCCAAGGCCGTCACCGCATACCTGATGGAGACCGGGTTGCTGCCCTACCTGGAGAAACTGGGCTTTTACCTGGTGGGCTATGGCTGCACCACCTGCATCGGCAACAGCGGGCCGCTGCCCGAATCGGTGGCGCGGGAAGTGAAAGACAGGCAGCTTGTGGCCGTTTCGGTGCTCAGCGGCAACCGCAATTTCGAGGGCCGCATCCAGCCGCTGGTGCGCGCCAATTACCTGGCCTCGCCGCCGCTGGTGGTGGCCTACGCGCTGGCCGGCACCATGGACATCGACCTGTACAACGAGCCGCTGGGAAACGACCCGCAGGGCCGGCCGGTGTTCCTCCGCGACCTCTGGCCGAGTGATAATGAAATCCAGCAGGCCATGACGGCGGCGGTGCGCTCGGAGCTGTTCCAGCGCGCCAACGCCAATGCCCTGGAAGGCGACGAGCGCTGGAAATCGCTGGACGTTCCCACCGGCGATCTGTTTGCCTGGGACTCCGAATCCACCTACATCAAGCGCCCGCCGTTCTTCGAGGATTTGCCGCCGGCGCCGGCCCCGCCCCGGGATGTCCGCGGGGCGCGCGTGCTGGCGCTGCTGGCCGACAGCGTCACCACCGACCACATCTCGCCGGCCGGCTCGATTCCGGCCGACGGCCCGGCGGGCAAGTACCTCATCTCGCTGGGGGTGGCGAAGGCCGATTTCAACAGCTTCGGCGCGCGCCGCGGCAACCACGAGGTCATGATGCGCGGCACCTTCGGCAACATCCGCCTGCGCAACCTGCTGGTTCCGGGCGCCGAGGGGAACTGGACGCTGCACTTCCCCGATGGCGAGAGAATGCCCATCTTCGATGCGGCCATGAAATACCAGGGCGAAGGCGTGCCGCTGATCATCCTGGCCGGCAAGGAGTACGGATCGGGCTCCTCGCGCGACTGGGCGGCCAAGGGCACCGTACTGCTGGGCGTGCGCGCGGTCATCGCCGAGAGCTTCGAGCGCATCCACCGCAGCAACCTGGTGGGCATGGGCGTGCTCCCGCTGGAGTTCCAGCCGGGTGAGAACGCCGCCTCGCTGGGGCTGACCGGGCAGGAGATTTACGAGATCGACGGCGTCACCGACCTGAAGCCGCGCAAGCAGCTCAGCGTGCGCGCCGCCGGCGACGGCGCCCAGAAGCAGTTCTCGGTACGGGTGCGCATCGACACCCCGCAGGAGCTGCAGTATTACCTCCACGGCGGCATCCTGCCGTACGTGCTCCGCAACCTGCTGAAAGGCTAGGGCCGCCAAATCCCATTTCTCGCATGTAGCGCCGGGGCTCGTCCCCGGCATGCCGGGCGCAAGGCCCGGCGCTACATTAGCCGACTGCGGAAAAGATACGCGATTAAGTGGTCGGGGCCCTAGCCGGCGCCTTTCGCCTGCCTACCATGCGGCAGAGGCGACTACTGAGCTCCGGGTTGGCGTCCGATTGATAACTTGTGTCTCCAGCACAATTTGAAGATTGCTCTTTTTCCAGACTTCGGGAATGTCGCGCAACGCCTGGTCCAAGATCGCCTCGTTCGTGACGTAGGCTGCAGCCGCCTGTGTTCCATAATGCGTTAGCCCGGCGATGGCGATCACGGGGCTGTGGGAAACCGGATCGACCACCCGCGAAACGAGGGCGAAGTCCACGGTCGTTCTCTCGCGAATCAAATAGGGAATCGACCATTGCTTGCGCGGGTCTTTACGGTCGCGAATCGAAACCCGAACTCCGTCTTCACCCATTTCGCGGTGGAAGTAGTACCGCAGACCGAGGCTCCATTGTAACGCCCAAGGATTGGAAAAGGCACCCAACAGGATAATTGGCTGCTCCCTCGCCTCGTCCTGGGTGATCGCACTCCCGAACCGAAACTGGGCGGTCTTTCCGTGCCTCTCCAGGAGTTGTGCGAGCCGAATAGCGGCGTCCAAAGCACCGCTTGTGAAGCGGTCATCGGTGAAGCTTACCAGGTCGTCGGCAGGAATACGGCCTCCGGCAGGGAAGTCGATCACTTCACGCCCGGCCTCAATGGCCGAGGGGTGCCGGCGAAGGTATTCCTCGGTCATGCGCTGCGAAAAGCCATAGACGACAGTAGGGCCGACGCAGACCAGCGCCGGTCCGGGACGTTCGGTTACGGGGGCCCAGAAGGTGCGGAAGTTCGGGTGCTTGTGGTAGCGACTGTTTGCGATCACCGCTGAGGCAATCGCCAACAGGATACCGGCAACGATGAGCGCGGCCAGCCACGGCTGCTTCCAGCTTCGCCGCGACTGTGCGACGGCGCGTTCCCCGGCCGGCACCTGGCTGCGACGGAACGTGGGCGCGTAACACCCGACCGGCAGTTCTATGCGAATTGAATCGTTGGCGCCCTGTTCGCCGTAATATCGTTCCAGGCGCTTTCGCAGTTCTCGCGCGCAAACCCGGACCACCGAATCTTCGATGCCTTCTCCGACCGATTTTCTCCCAAAGACCTCCAGGGCGATTACCCGTTCCTTCAACCCCCCTTCGTCTTGCGCCAGGGCGTGCTCCACGACGTACCGCAGAAATTCGCTGCCGCGGCGAGAGGACAGGAATGGCTTGCTTTGAAGGACAAGAGCAAGATGCCGGCGCACATCGTTGGGTGAGATTTCGTCGCCGGGTAGAGCCGTGTTGGGAATTGTGCCCTGCAAGCAGGTTGTCCCCCTTTTCGCGAATTATAAACCGTTTTATCACGGTTTAATACGTTGACAGCATTCCGCGGCTATCCTAAAGTTTCACCCAATGATTGGGGTGAAGCGGACAATGGCCATTGCCGCGTTGGTAGCGGCTTGCGGCTTCCTGGCTCACGCGGAAAACGGCTACGAGGCCTGGCTTCGGTACCGAACCCTGGCTGCAGGTGAACGCCTGGAAAAATGCCAAAGGCTTGTCCGAAGAGTAGTTGCAGATCAGGATTCCGAGGCGGTGAAGGCCGCCGGGGATCAACTGACCCGGGGACTTTCCGGGCTCCTGGGTAGGCCGATTGCCTTGACCCACGGAAGCGTTCGGGACGGAGACGTCATTCTGGGCACAGCGAAGTCGCGTATCGTGGTCGAAAAAATCCAACCGGACGTTCTAAGGCGCCTTGGCCCCGAAGGATTTCTCATCCGCTCTGTTCCGGTGGGTGAGGGGGCGGCTATCGTCATTGCCGGCCAAGAAGATCGCGGAGTGGTGTACGGAGCGTTCCATTTCCTGCGGCTCGTTCAGACCGAAAGGGTTCCGGAAAAGCTCAATGTGGAGCAGCACGCGACCAGCTCGCTGCGGCTGGTGAATCATTGGGACAACCTGGACCCCGGCCGGGACACCGACGGGTATCCGATTGGTTCGCGGAAAGGCGCACCGATTAAACAATCCCCTGACGGGGAGCTGCGGGCGGCGAGCATCTGGAAATGGGACGAATTGCCGCGCCTCAACCCTCGCTACCGCGATTATGCCCGCTTGCTCGCTTCGGTGGCCATCAACGGCATCGTCGTGAACAACGTGAATGTGTCCAAGCACGGGCTCACCGGCTGGAAGCTTCTCACCGCGCCTTACATCGCCAAACTTGCCGCACTCGCCGGTGCATTTCGGCCGTACGGAATCCGGCTATATATCTCGGTCGGCTTCGAGAGCCCGGTTCTTATTGACCGTGCAAAGACAGCGGACCCGCTCGACCCTGAAGTTCGCCGCTGGTGGGCCCGGAAGGCCGAGGAGATCTACGCGACGATTCCCGATTTCGGGGGCTTCCTGGTTAAGGCGGATTCCGAACAGGAACCCGGTCCGATGACCTACCACCGGACGCACGCCGAAGGCGCCAACATGCTGGCCGAGGCATTGAAGCCGCATGGCGGGATCGTGATGTGGCGCGCCTTTGTTTACGGCTCGGCCATGAAGGGGTTCCCGCCCGAAGTCCAGGCCGACAGGGCAAGGCAAGCCTACGATTTCTTTCATCCGCTGGATGGGCAGTTCGCCGATAACGTAGTGCTGCAAGTAAAGCATGGGCCGATCGACTTTCAACTCCGCGAGCCCGTTTCTCCCCTGTTTGGAGCGATGCCGCGCACCAATCTTCTGATTGAGGGCTTCGATTACTGGGGGCCTACCGGCCGCGATGCCAGCGTCTGCTACCTTGCGCCGATGTGGAAACGGATCCTGGATTTCGATACACATGCCAAGGGAGCCGGATCGACCGTCAAACGCATCATCAGTGGCGCGCTGGACAAGCGTCCGCTGGGCGGCAGCGCCGCGATTATCACCGTGGGTGACCGCCCGAACTGGACCGGCCAGATACTGCACCAGGCGAATATCTATGCCTACGGGCGGCTTTCGTGGGATGCGGACCTCTCCGTCGAGCAGATCACCGAGGAATGGGTCCGGGAGACGTTCGGCAACGATCCCGTGGTGCTCCGCACGGTTTCGAGAATCCTGCTGAATTCCTGGGCCGCCGAAGCAGACACCGCGTGGCCGCTGGGTCTCGGTGGCCCAATGACGGTGAAGTCGAACATCCCTGCAGACCGGCAAACGTGGTCGGGCAATTGTCCGGGGCCCGAGAAGCGCGAGAAGCTACATGGCGCGGACCGCGACGGCGTCGGCATCGACAGGTCGTCCCCGAAGACTGGAACGGGCTACCTCAAGCAATACGCGCCGCAGGCGGCGGCGATGTTCGCATCGCCGGACACCTGTCCGGAAGATTACCTGCTCTTTTTCCACCATCTGCCGTATAGTTACCGGTTCCGGTCGGGCAAGATGGTCATACAAGGTATTTACGACGGGCTGTTCAGCTCGGTTGAACGGTTTGAGGCGATGAGCCGCGACTGGGCCGCGCTGAAAGATCGTATCGACTCCGAACGCCACGCCGACATCCTCAACCGTTTTCGCATGCAGGTCGAAGATGCCCGTACGTGGCGGGACGTGATGGCTCGCTATTTTTTTACTGTTTCAGGGATAGCGGATGAGAAGGGGCGCCTGCCCGCCGCGGCGCCGAAAGGGAAATCAAAATGAAACGCATCATTGTAGTTCTTCTGCTGGCTGTGCTCGCGAGCTCGCCGGCTCTGTTCGGCCAGGAGTTTCGCGGTTCGATTACCGGGCAAGTGGCGGATAGCACCGGGAGCTTAGTCCCGAACGCCAAGGTTGTTGCGGTCAACACAAAGACGAACGTAGCGACATCGACCGTAACCACCCAGTCGGGCACTTATACCATTCCGTTCCTGATGCCTGGTGAGTATAACGTCACCGCCTCGCTTGCCGGGTTCAAGGACGCCGTACGAAACGGCGTCGAGGTCCGGGTGGCCGATCGAATCGGGCTGGATCTGCGGCTGGAAGTATCAGGTGTACAGAGCACCGTCGAGGTGACGACGGGCGGCGAACTGCTCCAGACGGCCACCGCTTCCATGGGGTCGGTCGTGGACCGGCGCCGCATTTCCGAGCTTCCGACGCCGGAAGGCAATCCAATGTACCTGGTGCAGTTGGCCGCCGGCATACTGTACACCAACAAGACCGCAGCGAGCCTGAGCCCCTTCGATTCCGGTGGCCCGGCTTCATTCGTGCTTGGCGGAGCGCCGGGAGGATCGGAGATCACCATTGACGGAGCTCCGAACATGGGGCAACCCGCCAACCCGGCCACAACCCCCGCGGGCGTTTCCTACACCCCGCCCATGGAGGCGGTGCAGGAGTTCAAGGTTGAGACGGTCAGCTTCGACGCACAACAGGGACACACGGCCGGCGCAACCGTCAACATGATTCTGCGCTCCGGTACGAACCAATACCACGGCTCGGGTTACGACTTCTTCCGCCCGCAAAGCGGGGCGGCGAGGGACTTCTTCCTGAAACGTGCCGGGGAGGACCCCGAGTCCTGGATGTATCATCGCTTCGGCGGAACCGGCGGCGGCCCGATCCGCCTCCCGCACCTCTACGATGGACATGACAAGAGCTTCTTTTTTGTCGCCTTCGAAGGCATCCTTTGGGATACCCCATCCAGTTCGTTGCGCACCGTACCAACCATGGCGCAACGGCAGGGCGATTTTTCCGGGCTTCTTTCCCAGAATATGATCATCTATGACCCGGCGACCGCCGTTACGGCGTCCGGCGGGCGCATTCAACGCTCGGCGTTCCCGGGCAACATTATCCCCTCGGCCCGTCTTAGTCCAATCGGCAAGAACGTCGTCAGCTACTACCCGAATCCGAATCAGGCGGGCACCGCGCAGGGGCAGTACAATTACCTGTCGAATGACAACGGTGCACAACGCTACAGGAACCTCAACTTCCGCGTGGACCATAGCCTGACGGATAAGAACCGGTTCTTTTTCCGGGCTGTCTACAACCACAACAGTACCGCGGAAGGCATGGGGTGGGCCGGGGTGGTCAACGGGATCAAGCCGACCCTGTCGCCTTTCCAACGCGGCAACAGCGGCATCAATTACGACCACGTTTACCTGGTGGGCCCCACCAAAGTGTTGAACGTGCGAGCAGGCATTACGAGGTATTTCCACACCAACGGACTGGAGGCCCTTGGCTTTGACCCGGCCAAACTGGGCTTTCCGCAGCAGACCTTGCAGCAGATGCTGGTGGATTATTTCCCGGTGTTCAACGTGTCGGGCTACGACAGGCTGAGCGGCACCCAGGGCAATTTCATCGTGATGAACACCTTGTTCTTCCAACCGACGCTCACCTGGATGCACGGCCGGCACTCTTTCCGGATGGGTTGGGACGTGCGTGCCTACCGGGAAAACAACCTGCCCAAGCACGATCCGAACGGCGTTTACAATTTGGATTCCACGTACACACGCGGCCCGCTGGATAATTCCTCCGGGGCGGCAATGGGGCAGAGCGTCGCTTCCTTGCTTCTCGGTATCCCCAGCGCCGGTTACATTGACAGGAACACCGACGCCGCGGCTCAGACGCTGTACAACGGCTTGTTTTTTCAGGACGATCTTCGCGTCAATTCGAAGTTGACGCTCAACGTCGGGCTGCGTTACGAACTTGAAGGAGCACCCACCGAGCGGTACAACCGTAACGGGAGGGGCTTTGACTTGACCTCGCCCAGCCCGATTCAAACCGCGGCACAGGCCGCTTACGCCGCCAATCCCGATAAGTCGGGTTTGGCAGTCGGCGATTTCAAGGTGCGCGGCGGCATGCTCTTCGCCGATAGCAGTAACCGCGGCTTCTGGATCTCCGACAAGAACAACTTCGAGCCGAGGGTGGGCGCCGCGTACCAGATCGGCCGTAAGCTGGTGTTGCGCGGCGGATGGGGCATGTACATGTCGCCCTACAACGTCGATGGCATTCAACAGGCCGGCTTTTCGCAGCAAACCCAGTTGGTTTCCAGCCTCGACGGCGGCCTCACGTTTGCCGGCAGCCTGGCCAATCCATTCCCGTTCGGCATTCTAACCGCACCGGGCGCCAGCGGCGGCCTGCGTACCTATATCGGGCAATCGCTTTCGTTTATGCCGCTAGACAGGAAGAATCCCCTGTCGCAGCGGTTCTCGATGGGGCTCCAGGCGCAGCTACCGGGCCGCTGGCTGTTTGAAGCCTCGTATGTCGGAAACCGTGCGTCCGATATCCCGGTTACCAGGCAACTCGATACGATTCCGCGCCAGTATCTTTCCACTTCGCCGCTCCGCGATACCACTGCGATCAACTTCCTGACGGCGAAAGTGACCGATCCTTTCAAGGGGCTGGCGCCCGGCACGACTTTGGATGCCTCTACCATCGCCCGTTCGCAGTTGCTACTGCCCTATCCGCAGTTTACCGGCCTCACTACGGAGACCGACAACGGTGCGTCCCGTTACCATTCCGGTGTCGTGCGCATGGAACGGCGCTTCGCGCAGGGATTCACGCTTAATGGCAGCTATACGCGCTCGCGGTTGAGGGCGCGGACGAGCATGCTGAACGACACCGACGCGTCGCCGCTGGACCAGGTGTCGAGCGACGATCGCCCCACGCGCGTCACCCTAAGCGGCATTTGGGAATTGCCGATCGGCAAGGGACGCCACTGGGGACATCAGTGGAACAACCTGGTCGACTCGGTGTTGGGTGGATGGCAGCTTGGCGGGATTTACATCTGGCAGTCGGGTGCGCCCATCTCTCTGGGCAACCGCTACTTCTCGGGCGACCTGAATGCCTTGAGCACCAAGTTCAATACCAAAACGGTTGACCGGCCGGTGTTCGACGTCTCAGGCTTCTATTTGCACGACGCGGCCGTTCAGACCAACGGCGTGGACGATCCGGTGAAGCAGCGCAGCGACCAGCGCATTTCCCTGTCCAACAACATTCGCACTTTGCCCAATTACCTGGCTGGTTTCCGAGGCGGCCCGATCACCGGGCTGGACCTGTCCATGGTCAAGACCGCCAAGATCGGTGAACGGTTTAAGGCGCAGTTCCGTGCGGAAATGTTGAACTCGTTGAACTTCGTGCAGTTCGCCAACCCCTCCACGACTCCAAACTCGGCCGCCTTCGGCACGGTGAGTAGCCAGCAGAACGACCCGCGGCAGATGCAGTTGAGCGTCAAGCTCTCATTCTGACCGCCCCACTGTCGTGATGCAGGGGCGACCCCATGTGGTCGCCCCTACGTTGCGTAAACGCCGCCCGCAAACGTTGGTGGTTCGTTGCACTCTGTGGTGGGAAACCGCTACTTCGCCGGGTACTCGATTTTGATGTCGGCGCCGAAACGCTTGTAGTTTTCGTACTTGATGACGAAATGCACGCGCACCGGGCCGGTGCGGAACTGCAGCACATCGTCGGCGACGGTGCGGGCCGGAAACCAGTGAACGCCGTCGATGCGCTGCCGGAAAGTGGTGAAGCGGGCGAACAGGTTCTCCCGGCCGTTCTTCACCAGGTCGGGCACCGCCTTCCCCTCGGCCTGAATAATCTCCAACCCCTCGGCCGTCACCCAGATGACGCCGTCGAACAGGCGCTGGCTATCGAAGATCTGCCGTGGATGCACGCGCAAAACGTGTGTGCGGATGGCGTTTAATTCCGCCTCCTCCATGTACGTGACCTCGTAGTTCCAGAGGTCTTCGGGCTCCAGCAGCAGCGGCTGCACTTCGGTCAGGTCGCGCAGGTCCTCCTCGGTCATGCGGAGCTTGCTGAGCGAGTTGATCGGCTTGCGCACCGGCTTCTCAATCCGCTTGCCTTCCGGCGTGAACGTGACATCGGTCACCGCGACGTAGGAACCGCCGCCGTATTCGGTAAACTCGAAGGTTTGGCGGTAGGTATAATCATCGCGGGCCTCGCGGCATTTCTTTTCGTTTTCGGCGGCGCGGCGGGCCAGTTCCTCAACCGAGGTTCCCGGTGCTTTACCCTGGGCCGTGAAACCAGGAGAGGCGGCCGACAGAGCCGCGAGCGTCAGCGAGCGGGTGCTTGCGCAGCGCCGCATCGGCCCTTGCGGGGCACCCGCTCGCTGACGCTCGCGGCTCTGTTGCGGGTCCGTTTCACCGAATTTTGCACATCCCTCAGGAACGGCCCGGGCAAGGGACGATGGGAGAACAACCAACAACAACGAAACCAGGACCGCAAAGCGCATCGGCGGCCAGTATAGCACCCGATGTATGGAGGTTCGTGGCCCTGTGGCTGCTGACGGCGGGCGCGCTGCTGGCCGGCGCAGCCAGCCAATTGAGCCGCTACCAACTGGGCGCACGGTTCCTGGCGGCGGTCATCATTGCCTTCTTGCTGCAACTGGCGTTGTACTGGCTGCCGGGGTTCGAGCGCTTGCGCGGGCGCCTCGAGGCCACCTTCCCCGGCCGCCGCTTCATCCTGGTTCTCGGCGTAGCCTTGCTGGTTCCCTACTTCGTGTACGGAATCGGCACCGGCTCGTTGAAGGCCATTCCGGCGCTGAAACAGGTCAGCCTGGTGGCGCTGGTATTCGGGGTGTATGGATTCTGGACGCCGCGCAAGCCGGCGCTGGCGGTTCAGGACGTGGTGGTGCTGGTGGGCATCGCCGCGCCCGTCTATGTCAACTGGTACCGCGACATCTGGCCCGCTCCCGTTCACCTGGATTTCATGGCGCGGCTGTTCGTGGTAGGAGTGACGGCGATCGGCCTCCTCTCGCTGCGCCGGCTGCCCAATGTCGGCTATCAGTGGCGCCTGCAGACAGGCGACTGGATCGAGGGCGGAAAGCAGTTTGTTTTTTTCTCGATTATCGGCTTGCCCCTCGGCTTCGCCATGCGCTTTATCGCCTGGCACCCGAAACAGGCGGACCCGTTTTCGATCGGCTTCTCGTTCCTCGGGATTTTCATGCTGATCGCGGTGGCCGAGGAGCTGTTTTTCCGCGGGGCGCTGCAGAATCTGCTGGAGAACAGGCTGGGAAACGCGCTCGCGGCGCGGGCCATAGCCTCGGCGCTGTTCGGCCTCAGCCACATCCATCACGGCTTCCCTAACTGGCGCTACGTCATCCTGGCGGCCATCGCCGGCTGGTTCTATGGAACCGCCTGGCACCGCCGCCGCAGCATCATCGCCGCGTCCCTCACCCACGCGGCGGTGGATACCATGTGGCGCCACTTCCTCACCGCATAAAAGCGACCGAGCCGCGACCGTAAGGGAGCGTCCCCGACTCCGTGCGTGGGCCTCGGGACGCGGTTTCGGGGACGCTCCCTTACGGTCGCGGTTCGGCTGCAGCCTCTTCTAAAGAGAGCCGGAGATGGGCAGCAGCAGGATTTCTTCCATCACCGCGTTTTCAGGGAGCACCAGCGCGGAAAGAACGGCGGCGGCAACGTCGGCGGGCGACATCATTTTCTCGCGGGGCGCATCCGGCCAGAGGCGTTCCCAAATGGCCGTGTCGGTAGGGCCGGGCAACACGGCTGTGACACGAATTCCACAGTCGCGCACTTCCTCGCGCAGCACGCGGGTGAAGGCCAGCGCGCCGGCCTTGGCCGCGCTGTAGGCGGAGTTGCCGCGAAATGGAGTCATGGCGGCGGTCGAAATGATATTGACGATGTGGCCGTGACGCCGCGGCAGCATCAACTCCAGCGCCGCCCGGCTGCACAGGAAGGTCGCCGTCAGGTTGGACGCCAGTGTTTCGTTCCACAGCTCGTCGGAAGTCTGGGCCACCGGCTGCGATTCGGCCATCCCGGCGCTGTTCACCACGATGTCCGGCGCGCCGAATACCTGCCGCGCCATGGAGAAGATGCGGCGGACAGCGGCCGGACGGGCGGCATCGGCGCGGACCGCGTGCACCTCGCTAATCAGCGACAGTTCCCGCTGCGCCTGCTTCAATTGTGGCGAGCGGGACGCGATCACCAGCCGCGCCCCTTCGCGCGCCAAAGCTTCGGCAATAGCCCGGCCGATCCCCCGGCTGGCTCCGATGACAACCGCCGTTTGTCCTTGCAAGCGCATAAGCAAAAAGGAATGTAACGCAGATGAACGCAGATCAACGCAGATCGGCTGCGGCTTGATCTGCGTCTATCTGCGTTTATCTGCGTCCTATTTAAACCTCATCCTTGTTTCGAATCAATGACAGAAATTCATCGCGGGTCTGGTTGCTGTCGCGAAACACGCCCAGCATGGCGCTGGTGACGGCGCGGGAATGCTGCTTTTCGACGCCGCGCATCATCATGCACAGGTGGCGCGCCTCGATCACCACGCCCACGCCCTGGGGCTGGATTTTCTGCTCGATGGCCTGGGCGATCTGCGAGGTCAGGCGCTCCTGGATCTGCAACCGCCGCGCGAACACATCCACCAGGCGCGGGATCTTGCTCAGGCCGATCACCTTCTTGTTCGGCACGTAAGCGATGTGCGCCTTACCGAAGAACGGCAGCAGGTGGTGCTCGCACAGGCTGAACACCTCGATGTCCTTGACGATCACCATTTCGTCGTAGCAGACGCTGTACAGAGCGCCGTTCAATAGCTTATCGAGGTCCTGGTGATAGCCCTCGGTCAAATAACGGAGGGCCTGCTCGACGCGGCGCGGCGTCTGGCGCAGCCCCTCGCGATCCGGGTCCTCGCCCAACTGAACGAGCAGGCCGCGGATCAGTTCGCGGAACGGCACGGCCACCGAGCTCCGCTCCTTGGAATTTGTCACAGTCTTTGGCATGTTCGTAACCAGAGTTGAAATTCACCGTGGTTAATTGTCCGAACGCGGGCCGTACTCAAAGGCGTTGGCCGAGGTCTCCTCGATCCGCACCCGTTCCAGCCGGGCGTTGCCCAGCGCGGGTTCCCTGCCCCAGCGATCGTCCAACAGCCGGAAGATCTCCTGGCACAGGTTTTCCGAGGTCGGCACCCGCGAGGCGAAGCTTTCCCGGCAGGCGTTCAGGTTGGCATGGTCGAACCGCTCCAGGATTTCCTCGCCGACGACACGATCCAGGTCCGCCAGGTTCACCACCATCCCGGTCGCCGGATCCACCGCGCCTCCCACCGTCACCTCCAGCGCGTAGTTGTGCCCGTGGCCGAAAGGGTTGTTGCACTTGCCGTAGACCCGCCGATTCTCCTCCTCGCCCAGGGCCTCGTTGTGCAGCCGATGGGAGGCCGAGAAGTAATACCGCCGGGTCAAGTGGGCAATCGAGGACATGATTCTCACCACGAAGGCACCTTTGTGGACTTTGTGCGCTTCGTGTCTTTGTGGTTCATCCTTGCTCTCCGTAGTAATCCACGAACAGGTCGTGGGTCTCATACAGCCGGATGCGGTGCAGCCGGCCGGCCGGCAGCTTCCCTTCCAGCATCCGCCAAATCTCGACCGCGATGTTTTCCGTGGTCGGGATACGCGAGGCGAAAGCGGCCACCTCGTGGTTCAAAAAGCGATGGTCCAGCACCTCGAGCACTTCGCGGTTCAGCACTTCCTTGAGCTGCTTCAGGTCCAGCACCATCCCCGTGCCGGGGTCGGCGTCGCCCTTCACCGTTACTTCCAGCAGATAGTTGTGGCCGTGCCCGTTCGGGTTGTTGCATTTCCCGAACAGCCGGGCGTTCTCCTGGGCCGAAAACAGCGGGTTATGGTAGTAGTGCGACGCTGAGAACTCGGCTTTGCGTGTCAGATAAATCATGGCTCTAAATCAGGTGTCAGGTCTCAGGTCTCAGGTCTCAGGTCCGACAATCCCTGACACCTGGCACCTGTGTATTCCCGGCCCTTCCAGGCCACCGGCCGCCCCAAGCTGTATTTCACCAGCGAGTTGACGAGCACCAGCGAGAACAGGACCGAGCCAGGCCAATACCAGGCTGCGAGGCGAACCCGCTCTCCCACGGCGCGCAAACGGTGGGCGTACCAGGCGTGGCGCAAAGCCAGCCAGGCAAGCGCCGTAGCGGCGACCTTCAGGCCGCCGCTCTCTGGAGCCGCCAATGTCCACACCGCCAGTCCCGCCGGCGCAACGTCGAACAGCCAGGTGCCCGCGGCGGTCGCCAGCAGGCGGAGCGCAACAGCGCCGGCGCTCTTCTCGGCGGCGCCGCTCCAGCGGTAGAGCGGGTACAGGTTCTTGCTCCAGCCTTCCCAAAGGGCGCGAAAGCTGCGGTACATGCGGGTGGACACTACGCCGGCGCCGGGTTCGAAGCGCAAACGGAGTCCGGCCCGCCTGGCGGCGCGCGCCAGCGCCACATCCTCGAGGATGTCGCCGGCCAGCGCGGCGTGCCCGCCCAGGGCCTCATAGGCCGAGCGGCGAATCAGGATGTACTGCCCGTTGGCGGCCGCCTCCCGGCCGGCGGCGTCGTTGATCCTCTCGAAGCGATAAAGCCGCTCAAGCTGCCGGTACACCCGCGGAATAATGGCCCGCTCGTACCAGTTCCGCATCTGCTGCGCCGGCGAAAGCGAGAGCAGATCCAAGCCTTCGCGCTCGGCCCGCTCGCGGACGGCGCGCAAACCGCCCGGGGCGTGGACCGTGTCGGCGTCGGTGAACAGCAGCCAATCGCCGCGGGCCAGGCGGGCGGCGACGTGGAGCGCGTGGTTTTTCCCGACCCAGCCGGGCGGAAGCGGCGGCACGGCAACCAGCCGCACCCGCGCGTCCCGCCCCGCGATCTGCCGCACGGCGGCGGCCGTGCCGTCGGTCGAGCCGTCATCCGCCACCAGGACCTCGAGATCGTCGTTCTGCTCCAGCAGCGACAGCACACAACTCCCGATGCTCGCTTCCTCATTGCGCGCGGGAACAATCGCGCTTACGGCCGGCGGCCGCTGTAGTAGACTGGTTTGCGGCAACACTTAGATTATACCGCCGTCCAATTTCGGATTTGGGATTGCGGATTTAAAAACGGCTGCTTTAGAAATCCGCAATCCGCAACCTGCGATTACACCAATGCCGCCTGTCTGGGCCCAATACGCAACCCGCATCCTGCTGGTGCTGGTGGTGGGAACCTTCTTGTACGCGATTCTGCGCCCGGGGAACCCCGGCCCGGTGATCGGCCGGACCACTCCGGACTTCCAGTTGATGGACCTGGAGGGCCGCAGGATTCAGCTTTCAGCCTACCGCGGCAAGATCGTGGTGCTGAACTTCTGGGCCACGTGGTGCGCGCCGTGCGTTGAGGAAATGCCGTCGCTCAACCGCTTCCAGGAAGCGTTTGCGCCGCAAGGCGTGGTGGTGCTGGCCCTCAGCGTGGATGAGGACGAACAGGCGTTGAGGAAGTTTGCCGCCGACTACCAACTGAAGATGATTGTGGCGCGCGACCCGGATCGCCGGGTGAGCGCCGGCTACCAGACCTTCAAGTACCCGGAAACATTCATCCTGGACCGGCAGGGGCGCCTGGTGCGGAAACTGATCGGGGCGACCGACTGGGCCGACCCCCGCCTTGCCTCATTCTTCAAGAGCCTGCTTGAGAGCCGCTAGTGTCCTGTCTCATAAGCAGCCTGACAATGGCGAAGGCAGAAAGCGGAAGGCAGAAGGCAGCAAGCACCTGCCTTTGCTGCCTTCCGCCTTCTGCCTTCCGCCTTCATCGTTGTAGACCTATTTGAGAGACACACCGCTAGGTTCGGCCGGCGATCGCGAAAAAAGAGCCGTCCGGCAGCCGCGAATCCTTGGCTGCTCGCGCAACACCAACCCCACAGCCTGCGCCGCATCCAGCGTCTCCCGGAAAGCCCGCTCGCGAACGTGGGGAATCGGCTCGGTAACCAGGAACCTGGCGTCGGGCTTGAGGCAGCAACGCACTTGCGCCAGAAACTCGCGGCTGTCCGGAACTTCGTGGACCATCCAAAACGCGACCGCAAAATCCACCGGCGTCGCGATTCCGATGGATCCCGGCTCACAACGGTGCGTTTGAATCCGGCTGCCGAGTCCGGCCTTGACCGCCCGCCGCTGTAAAATGGCCAGCATTTTCTGCTGCAAATCGACGGCGATAACCCGGCCCTGGTCTCCGACAATTTTGGCCAGCGGCAGGGCGGCAAAACCGATACCGCACCCCAGGTCCAGCACGGTGTCTCCCGGCTTTACATAATTGCGAAAGATGGCCTCGGGTTTGTGAATCAGGCGGCGGAGGGGGTTGTCGATCAGGTAGGCAACCCACCACGGGCACACTTCGTGTCCCATACGGCCGGTAGCTTGTCCATCCGCGTTCATCCGTGTTCACCCGTGGTGAGTCATCGGGCCTAAAACAGCAGCTTCATCCCGAACTGCACCGCCCGGTTCTCGATCGAGGTGGCGCTGATCCGGCCGAACGTCGAGGTGGTGTTGACGCTGGCCGCGGGGTTGCCGAAGCTCGGGTGGTTGGGCAGATTGAAGGATTCGGCGCGGAACTGCATGCTCACGCGCTCGGTGATCTTCGTATCCTTCAACAGGCTGACATCGAACTTCATCGAGCCGGGGGTCACCGTACCCCCAATGTTGCCGGTGATGCTCTGGGCGGAAAGAGAAACGGGAAGAAGAACAAACAAGAGCAGCAATCTCGCCATGGCTGCCTCCGATGAATGGCGTCCCCACGCTCGTCCGTTAGGGTGGCGCCATTATACAGCAGTGGCTTATGCGGCGGTATACTGGGAGCCTGAACCATGACGGAACCTGCTGCGCCGGCCAAAACGGCCATCCTGCTGGTCGACTGCCCCGACCGCAAGGGCATTGTCGCCTCCATCGGCGGCTTCCTTTACCGCCACGGCGCCAACATCCTCCACGCCGACCAGCATCAGGACAATAAGCTGGGGCTGTTCTTCCTGCGGGTGGAATGGGACCTCGCGGAATTCGACCTCGACTGGGCGGCGCTGCTGAGGGAGTTCGAGCCGCTGGCCCGCGAATTCCAGATGCGGTGGCGGATCGAGTACTCCGGCGACTGCCCGGCCGTCGCCATTTTCGTCTCCCGGGAGCAGCACTGCCTGGTGGACCTGCTGCACCGTCATCAAATCGGCGAATTCACCTGCCGCATCCCGCTCATTGTCAGCAACCACCCCGACGCCCGGGCCCTGGCTGAGTTCCACGGCATCGCCTACCACCATGTTCCGGTGAACGGATCCAACAAGGCGGAGGCCGAGCGCACCCAGTTGGAATTGATGGAGCGCCATTCGATCCAGTTGATCGTGCTGGCACGCTACATGCAAATCCTTTCGCCCGATTTCGTGGCCCGCTATCCCAGCCGCATCATCAACGTCCACCATTCCTTCCTGCCCGCGTTCACGGGCGCGCGGCCTTACCACGCGGCCTTCGAGCGCGGCGTGAAGCTGATCGGAGCCACCAGCCATTACGTCACCGAAGCGCTGGACGACGGCCCCATCATCGAGCAGGACGTCGCGCGCATTTCGCATCGCGACCAGGTGGCCGATCTGGTCCAGAAGGGACGCGACCTGGAGCGCGTGGTGCTGGCCCGCGCCGTCCGCTGGCACCTGGAACATCGCATCCTTTGTTACGGAAACAAGACGGTGGTGTTTGATTGAAAACAGGCTGTGGGCCGTGGGCCGTGGGCTGTAGGCTTTCCGGCCGAAGGCCCGCCTCCACTTCTGCGAAAGACTCGGGTGTGCTACAGCCCACAGTCTACAGCCTACAGCCCACAGCCCACAGCCTGGGGCGTCCTCGTGGTCAGCGGCGGCACTTCCACGTATATGTTCACGGCCGCCATCACGCCCACCACCATGACATTGACCAATGCCACGCTGCCGCAGCCATTGGTCTTCACCCGCGCGGGCGCACCGGCGGGAGCGGCTGCCGGCGCCGGCAAGGTGCTGCCGGAACTGGCCGGCAAATGGTGTGACTTCGGCAGCGCCTCGGGCACCTCCGGCCACGGCGGAACCTCGCGCGAGGAGTGCTTCACGCTGTTCCCCGACGGCCGCTACCAGTACTTCTACGAGGGCAGCTTCTCGGCCTATTCCAACGTCTCACCGACCTACGGCGTGCAGCCCGGCGTCACCGGCATGGGCAGTTCCCGCTCGTCCGACGAAGGCACCTGGACCGCCACGGCCACCACCATTACCGCCCATTCCAAGAAACAGGGAGTCACCACCTACACGCTCGAGAAGAAGAATCATCCCAAGACCGGCGACCCCATGCTGTGCCTGGACGGCAAGTGCTTCACAACGGCTTTGCAGAAACCACCGTGGCGGTAGGTCCGGAGCCGGACGCGCGCCGCTGCAACGGTGCCGAATGGGACCGTTAGCCGCAGATTCCGCAGATCAAATCTGTGCAATCTGCGCAATCTGCGGCTAAGGGCAACCGCACGGCACGCCAGGCGCGCGTTTCTCGATCGTACCCACTCGCGCGCCATGCGGACGTGTACAATATCCGGCATGACCAGCAAGGAACGAGTGCTCGCTGCGCTGAGCCACCGCGAGCCGGACGCCGTGCCCATCGATTTCGGAGCGACGTCGGTGACCGGCATTCACGTGAGCTGCGTGGCCGCGCTGCGTGACCATCTTGGCCTGGAGAAGCGCCCGGTCAAGGTCCACGAGCCGTATCAGATGCTGGGATGGATCGATGAGGACCTGAAAGAGGCCCTGGGGCTGG
>Ga0315284_10004519_pt1 | contig 19747 bp, 29 predicted proteins | sample YL17G09_16_MG_FD_203696 | JGI IMG/M metagenome (GOLD analysis project Ga0315284, IMG submission 203696) | Sediment microbial communities from Yellowstone Lake, YNP, Wyoming, USA - YL17G09_16 | ecosystem: Environmental > Aquatic > Freshwater > Lake > Sediment | place: USA: Wyoming | collected... | reverse complement strand
GCCTGATGCTGCATGAGGGGAATAGCGGCAAAGGCCGAGCCGAAGGCAAGCGAGCCAATGCCCAGAAAGGTCGTCAGTAGAGCGCGTGTCGGAGCCACAATCAGACCGACCCCGAACACCGCTGCCACAGCAACAACCGGAATGAAGTCCCTGGCGTTCAATGGCTCGCGGCCCAGGGCCCTGGGCTCGGAAAGCAGCGCCCCTCCCGGCGCCGCTCTTTCGCCTTCAAACTCTCCGGTGAAGTAAAAGAGAACAAAGCCGACAAAACCGGCCGCCAGGACCAGCCAAACGACGTTGAGATCAAAGAAGTAGATGCTGATGAACGTCGTCAGGCTAATGACGAGACCCTTCATGTCCCCGATATCCAGTTTCTTGAATACCGATCGTCCCAGTGTCCAGGTAGCGCTGAGCAGGAGGCCTACCACCAGCGCTCCCAATCCGGCGAACAACGCTTTGACGAAGCCAACGTTGCCGAAACGGAAGTACGCCCAGGCCAGCGCCGTCACGCCGACGGCGGCCGGCAGAATGTAGAACAAGGGAGCCAGGATTCCACCCCATACCTTGTGGAGCTTGAATCCCACGTAGGTTATGACGCTTACACCGGTTGCGCCCGGCAATACCTGTGCCAGGCTCAAGGCGTTCATGAACTCTTTTTCGGATATCCACTTTCTCTGATCGGCGAGAGTCTTCTTCATCAGCGCCAAAATCGCCGGACCCCCGTAGCCGACTGAGCCGATGTAGAGAGTTGTCTTACACAAGTCAAAAAGAGTTGGTTTTCTGACCATGTCCAGCCTCAGAGTTAGCCTGGGCTCTTCATACAGGTGCCATCCGATGTAAGGAGAAGGTGCTGGCTTCCGTGGCGGTAGCATCTCTGGCGGCGGTAGCCTGTACCCAATGTGCGGTGGGGACGCACCGCATTGCAGGGCAGGTTCAAGGCCCCGCTTCAGATTCCGCTGTGACGGCCACTTGGCGGAGGGCCGTCACTAGCGAAGAAGAAATTGCGCGCCCACATAGCCGCGTAGACGAGGAAGATGAGAACACTCTTGGCCACCTCCAGAAGCTGATGTGGGCCTCCGCGCCGCCGCCGAACCAGGAACTGGCGACGCTCTAGTCATCGCGAGGCACTGATATCGCCATCTGGCCGCCTTCGTGTCTCGATAGCTAGATTGAACGCCGAGGCGACGAGGACAGCCGTAATGATGAGCGCTGATATCGTGCACCACATGCACACTGCCTCGATGCGGTAGAACTCTAACCAGGCCAGGTAGCCGGAATAGAGGGTCCCCGCGAGGCTCATGCCGAAGAGAGCAAGGGACGCCTGTTCTCTCAACTTGGATGTACGAGAGATTCCGACGACAGCGGTAGTTAGTATAGCTAGATAGAGGAGGCCGCCCCAAACGGCGACGGGAACTCCCAGCACGACCGAATACTCGCTGGCTTGGACAGTAGCGCAGCCGTGCCCAAACTCGCAGAATAGCGACTTGTCGCCGATGTTTCCGTAGGCCAGATATGACGAGACCAACATGCCCGCGACGGCGAGCAGTGCGATCACCGTCAGCAGGATGGGCCTCAGCAGATAGTGTCGCTGTGTTGACCGATTCGAGACAGCCGTTGCGTTCTTCATTGAGTTTTCGCCAGCGCCTCCTCGATAAGCGATTCGCTCTCGCCCCTGCGGGCGCGCATCAGCGCCTGGCAGTAGCGGCTCTTCTCCGCCGGCCTCAACCCGTCGAGCTCCCCGGGTTGCGTCACGAACTTGACTGCCACAGGGCTCGATTCCAGACCGAGGACCTTTTGAAGAACGTCCGCTGGGTTTATATTCGCTTGGTTTGCCATTTTGCCTATCCCTACCTTACTGGACCTTACTGGTCAGTCCCCCTCTCGGGCTTCGCGGGAGCGCACCCCTGGCCCACACCCTCCCGGCTCGCTGGGCCCAGGGCGACGACGGCCGCCTGCTGGACGGCAGGGATGATTCGCAGCCAGGCGGCGGCAGCGACGCGATAGGCCTCCTCTCCCTTCTCGGTAAGTCGGTGCACGTTGCGCGGGTGGGCGCCCTGGGCCTCCACCACGCGCTCGACGTATCCGCCCTCCAGCAGGTCGTGAAGGGCAGGATAGACCATCGCATCGCTGGGCTTGCAGCAGCCGCAGCAGGCCTCGCTGATCGCCTTCGCCAGCTCGTAGCCGTGCATGGCCCTCTGGTGCAGGGCTGCCAGCAGAAAGAAGCGAGCGACGCTGCGGCTGATGAGCATCTCCCAGTATTCCTCGCGTCCGAAATCCATAGCCTTCCCCCTCAGCGTCGCACCCACGGCCTGGTCAGTCGCCCGCTGCGGGGCGGCGCACTTTGTTCAGCGCCGAGCCGTCCGCGGCGAAGAAGAACTTGCGCGCCCACAAAGCGACGTACACGAGCGCGATCAGCACAGGCACTTCGATCAGGGGACCGACGACTGCCGCCAGTGCCTGGCCCGACTCAATGCCGAACACACCGATCGCCACCGCTATGGCCAGCTCGAAGTTGTTGCTCGCCGCCGTGAACGACAGCGTCGCCGTCTCCGGGTAGCGAAAGCGCAGCCGCCAGGACATCAGGAACGAGACGGTGAACATGATCACGAAGTACAGCAGCAGCGGTATCGCGATCCGCAGCACGTCCAGTGGCACGTCCACAATGTACTCGCCCTTGAGGGCGAACATCACGACGATCGTGAACAGCAGGCCGATGATCGCCGTCGGGCCCAGCTTCGGCATGAGCACGCCCTCGTACCACTCGCGGCCTTTGCGCTTGATTCCGACGTAGCGCGTGACCATGCCCGCCACCAGCGGGATGCCGAGGAAGATGAGGACGCTCCTCGCCACCTCCCAGAAGCCGATGTGGACCACGGAGCCGCCGCCGAACCAGGAGCTGGCAACCGTGACGAAGAAGTAGGCGTAGAGGGAGTAGAAGAGCACCTGGAAGACGGAGTTGAGGGCCACCAGCACGGCCGCGTACTCGTTGTCGCCCTCCGCCAGCATGTTCCAGATGAGCACCATTGCTATGCAGCGCGCCAGTCCGACGAGGATCAGCCCCGTGCGGTACTCTGGCTGGTCGGGCAGGAGCAGCCAGGCGAGGGCGAACATGAGGATAGGCCCCACGATCCAGTTCTGGACCAGCGATACGCTGAACACCTTCCAGGCGGTCGCCACCTTGCCCAGCTCCTCGTAACGCACTTTCGCCAGGACCGGGTACATCATCCACAGCAGGCCGATGGCAATGGGTATCGAAGTGGTGCCGATGCTGGCGGAGTTGATGGCGTCGGCGACGTCTGGGAAGAGCTTGCCCAGCGCCACCCCGAAGGCCATCGTCAGAATGATCCAGAAGGCCAGAAAGCGGTCGAGGAAGGAGAGCCTTCCCGCGACGTTGGCGCGCGGTTGCGCAGCTTCAGCGGTTGTCATCTACTGCTACCTCTCCCCATGCGCGGAAATGAATTCCTCGACCTGAGCCCTGACACCGTCACGTACTGTCCGAAAGACCGCGAGCCTCTCTCCGTGGCTGCCAGTCGCGACCGATGGGTCGGGGAAGCTCCAGTGGAGTCGGTTCGACGCGTTGGGAAAGAACGGACAGGTCTCCTTGGCGTCGTCGCAAAGCGTGATCACGTAGTCGAAGGGTTGCTGTACAAAGTCGTCCACTGGCTTGGCGCCCTGCCCGCTGATGTCGACGCCTATCTCCGCCATCGCTTCGACGGCGAGAGGGTGCAGTTCGCCCGGCTCCGTCCCGGCGCTGTAGGCCTCGAAAGCGTCGCCGCCGAGGTGGCGCACGAAACCCTCCGCCATTTGGCTTCGGGATGCGTTGTGCGTGCAGACAAAGAGCACCTTCGTCTTCTTTCCCACGTCCTTTTCTGTATCCGTCGGACTCATTTCTTGTGTCCTACCTTTGCTACTGAACGGAAAGGCGGCCCCGTCCTTCGGCCAGTTCTTGTCCAGCCGTAGTCACCACCCCTCGCGCTTCTATGAGCTTTCGCAGACCATCGAGGGCGGGGAATGAGACCGCCCCTCGCGGGCAGACATTGGCGCAGGTCACGCAGCCGACCATGCAGTGCAGCGGCTCCAAGACCACCGCCTTCCCCCTCCCGTAGTCGTAGCGGAAGACGCCCCTGCCGCAGCCGGTCACGCAGACGCCGCAGCCATCGCAGAGCGTTTCGTCGACGACGGGGCGCCAGTCTATTTCACCGCGCGGCACTCCGTGCCAAGGTTGGGTGAACTTCGGATCAGGCATTTAGCAGATCTCCCAGTTCACAGCTCTGAGGCATCGGCGATGAGAATTTCGAGTTCTGCCGCGGAAGGTACGCGCCCCTTGGACACGACCTTGCCATTCACCGCGAGCCCCGGCGTCGCCATGACGCCGCGCGCCATGATCTCCTTGATGTCCGTGACGTGCGCGACTTCCGCCTGGACGCCCAGCTTCGCGACTGCCTCCCGCGCCAGCGCTTCCAGCCGCTGACAGTTCGCGCAGCCGGAGCCAAGAACTTCTATCTTCACCATGTTTGCTCTCCTAGAAGACTAGATTGAACACAAAACCGACCAGCATGATTCCCGCCGCAACTACGCCGATGAAGACGGCGATCAGTTGCCAGCGGAGCACCCGACGAAGGATTATCATCTCCGGGAACGACAGCGCCACGACGGCCATCATGAAGGCCAACGCTGTCCCCAGCGCCGCCCCCTTGTCGATCAGCGCCTCGATGACCGGCAAAATGCCTGCGGCGTTCGAGTACATCGGCACGCCCAAGAGCACTGCGGCTGGAACGCTCCACCAGGCGCCCTTCCCCATGATGCTGGCCATAGCGTCCTGAGGGACGTAGCCGTGGATGGCGGCGCCGACGGCGATGCCGGCCACGACGAAGGGCCAAACACGGCCGACGATGTCGCGCTCGGCTTGGATGCCCCTAGCGGTTCTGTCGGACCAGCTCAGGCTCTCAGTAGCGTCCAATTGACCGACGGCGATCTCGTAGACGAACGGCTCAACGTACCGCTCCAGCCGCAAGCGCCCGATCACCCAGCCGGCGACAATCGCTATCGCCAGCCCGAGCCCGACGTAGAGCGCCGCCGTCTTCCACCCGAAGAGGCCGAAGAGGAGCACGATGGCGACCTCGTTCACCATCGGCGCCGAAACAAGGAACGAGAAGGTCACGCCCAGAGGCACACCTGCCTCGACGAAGCCGATGAACAGGGGTACCGCCGAGCAGGAGCAAAACGGCGTGACTATGCCGAGTCCCGCCGCCGCGACGTTGCCCACGCCCTCCCTACGTCCGCCGAGGAGCCGCCGCGTGCTCTCCGGCGAGAAGAACGTCCGGATGATCCCCATCAGGAAGACGATGCCCGTGAGGAGCAGCAGGACCTTCGGGGTATCGTAGAGGAAGAAGTTCACGGCACTGCCCAGGTGGCCGTCACGTGACAGGCGGAGGAGATCGTAGGTGAGAGCATTAGCGATGGGGTGGAGAACCAGATAAGCCATTACCCAAACCAGGGCAGCCGCCGCGAGCGCTACCCAAAGCGGAAGCGGGGGTCTGCGCGCCTTGATCCTATCGCCAGGTTTGGCGGAAGTGGCTACGCAAGCGACCGGCTGCGTTACCATATCATCATTGGCTGATGTATTGTGCCAAAAAAACATCGTCAGGACCCTCTAAGACGGCACACCTGCTCAGCGCGACGGCGGTCTCCCGGCGACAGCTGCACGTCTAGCAAGGCGTCCAGTCGCGCACGGAGGGCGGCCGCTGCCTCAGGGTTCGCGCGGTAGAATATCCAACGGCCGTCTTCATCGTCGCGGCGGCTGTCGACCAGGCCGGCGCGTCGCAGCGCGGCTAGGTGGTTGGAGACGAGCGACTGCGACAGCCCCGTCGCGTCCTCGATCTCGCAAACGCAGAACTCCCCCTTTGTCAACAGGGCGAAGATGCGCAGCCGGTTCTCTTCCCCGAGCAGCCGCAGGCAGGCGCCCAGATCCGTCTCGCGGCGAGAAGCCTTTTTCGTGGTTGAAGTTGTCGTTCCGGTGCGTAACATATCAGCCTCCACTGATATACTATATCCTCCTTTGGCCAGCCGGTCAACCCCAGTTAGGAAGAAGAGGCGCCAGCATCCACTTGGCAGCGGCATTCGGCTGTGATATCGTCTGATGGCGGAATCGAATGGATCCGAGCGCGAAGGAGGTGTGCACATGGCAGATCGAGAACTTCTGGCCAAGATGTATCACGCGTCAATAGCGGCCAACGTCAGAGATGGTCGCGCGCCACACTACACTGAGCTCGCGAAGGAGTTAGGCCTATCGCCGGAAGATGCTCGTGTAGCGCTGCATGACCTCGAGAAGGCGGGCATCCCCGGCTTCTGGCTGGAGCCCAACACCGACCTGATAGGCTCCTTAGCGCCGTTCTCCAATCGTCCGACCCAGTACTTGATATCAGTCGACGGGGAACAGAAATGGTACGGGCAGTGAGGGTTCGAGTCGCTGGCAGTTAGCTGGCTTTACCCCGGCAAGGAAGTGCAAATCGATTGCCCCTGCCTCGACTGCAACGAACCGATACGGGTGCGCATGCGAGACGGCGAGATCCTGGAGGCGTCGCCGCCGTCGATTGTCGGCCACGTCAACGTCCCCTTCGGTCGCTGGGCAGAGAACATCGTCCATTCCTGAGGCACTATGAATCTCTTCCGGTCGGAAGAGCACGTTCGTAACTGGGCACAGTACGACCCGGACAGCGCCGACGGCACGATGCCGCTCAAAGACTACGCCACCCTGTTCTCTGGTGGTATGTTCCGCGAACGCCTGGCACCCGACTACCTGCTTCATATACCTGAACTGGCCCGCGAGTGGGTCGGCATACTCATCAAGCTGGGGAAGACTGGCCCCTTCTGGCGCTTCGGGAGAAGCTGATCGGCAACCGCCCCGGCAGCTAGACCATCCTGCCGACACGCAGGCCGTCGAGCGTCGACTCCAGCATCTTGCGCGGGGCCAGCGCCTGCCCGATCACGTAAAGCTCCTTGACCCGCCCCTTGAGCGCATTGTAGAGCCCGTCGTTGGCCTTGCTGCCGCGTGAAACGACGACGGTGTCGATGCCCTCGCGCGACTGGACGTTTCCGCCGAACACGCCGCCCAACGTCAACATGCTCCCGTCGAAGGACGCGATGTCCAGCCCCATCGTGATCTTGCCGCCGGCCCGCGCGATCCGGGTCATGACGAATCCGAACGTTATCGGCTCGGCAGCCAGCGGCGCCATTGCATGAGGTATGAGGAGCTCGACCTCATGGCCGCTTTCCAGCAGGAAGTCAGCCGTCGTGAATCCTTCGGTTGAGCGGTCCATCGAGTGGACAATGACCTTCTTGCCGACTTCCGCCTTGCCGGACAACACGTCCCTCGCCAGCACCACGTTCGGGTTGTCGGAACCAGGGAAAGCCCCTCGTGCAGCGACGCCTCCGGTCGCGACGATGACGGCGTCAGCGGCCTCCGCTTCGACCATCTCCGGCGTCACCTCCGTTCCCAGGTGAACGTCGACACCGAGCAGCTCGAACTGGCGACGATAGAAGCGGACGGGCTCCGCCATGTCCTGCCTGCCGGGCGCCCGCGCGGCTATCAGAAGTTGCCCGCCGAGTTCGGCGCCCCGCTCGTAGAGGGTGACGGCGTGGCCGCGCAGAGCGGCGACGCGCGCCGCTTCCATGCCGGCAATCCCCCCGCCGATGATCACTACCTTCTTCTTCGCCGGCGCGGGGGTTATTTTCATCTCTTCTTCGCGGCCCGCTGACGGGTTAATGGCGCAGGTTATGGGAAGCTTCTGCGCTGATCTTCCCCAGCAGCCCTCGTTGCAGCCGATGCAGTAGCGAATGTCTTCCAGCCGGCCCTCCTGCGCTTTCATCGGCAACTCAGGGTCGCAGAGGCAGGCGCGGGTCATCGCCACCATGTCGGCCTGGTTCTTGGCGAGGATGTCCTCGGCCTTGTTTGGGTCGACGACGCGTCCGGCGCAGAAGACGGGTATGTCGACCTCCTCCTTGATGCCGGCCGCCAGATAGACGAAGGCGGCGGACGCGACGTACATCGGCGGGATGATCGCCCCGCCCACGCCGATCGACACGCTCAGGTAATCGACGTCGCCGCTGTCAGCCAAGGTGCCGCAGATGCGCTTCATGTCGTCGAGAGTGAGGCCGCCACGCTGGAACTGGTCGCCGCTGATGCGCATCCCGACCGTGAAGTCCGATCCGACTGCCCGCCGGACCGCAGCCATCAACTCCTTTACGAACCGCATCCGGTTCTCTTCGGAGCCGCCGTACTCGTCGGTGCGGCGATTCGTTCGCGGCGAGAGGAACTGCTCCATCAGGAAGCCGTGCGCGCCCATCAGCTCGACGCCGTCCAGCCCCGCTTCCTTCATTCGGACCGCGCCAGAGGCATAACTGTCGATAACCTCCTGGATCTCTTCCCGGTCGATCTCGTGAGTCGATTCGAAGCTGAAGTTGGCCGACACCGGTCCCGCAGACCAGAGAGGCAGGCCCTCTTCGCGTGTTGGGAACCAGTTGCTCGCCGGATGGAAGAGCTGCGCCACCATCTTCGCGCCGTGTTCGTGGACGGCGGCGGTGATCCGGCGGAAGGGCTCGACGCACTCCTCGCGATAGGCCTGGATGACGAACGGCTCGGAGCCGCCGCTGGGATGCACGGCCTGGTCCTCCGTCACGATAAGGCCGACGCCGCCTCGCGCTTTGTTGACCCAATAGGCGAAGTGGCGCTCCGAGGGGAGCCCCTGGACGGCGAAGTTGCTGAGATGGCCCGTGCTCACGATGCGATTCTTCACCGTAAAGGCGCCTATCTTCAGGGGAGTGAACAGATGCTTGAACTGGGGTGATGGACTCGTCACTTGAAATGCCTCCTCGCGACTACATTCGACCGGTGACTCGCATTCTAGGAGCAGCATCGGGCTCCGGTCAATTATGTCTTGTTATCAGGCGAAGCGAGAGCATTTTGAATCAACATCGAAGCGTATAATCGGGGCATGAACGGGGAAGAGAAGGCGGAGGTCTGGGTCGTCATCGGCCTCAAGGGCGGCGAGGTTGATGACGCGTCGCTCGAGCTGCTGAGGGAGGCACGGGCGCTGGGCGATCGCCGTGGCGCCTCGCTGGCCGCCGTTGCCCTGGGCAATGCGAACGAATCCATTGTGCCGAAGCTCGGCGCTCACGGGGCGCAACTTGCCTACCTGTACGATCATCCCGACCTCTCCGGCTTGCACCCTGACGTCTGTCTGCCGCTTCTGGATACCGCCGTCCGCAAGTATGCGCCGCGTATCATCCTGTTCCCCTCCGACCGAACGATGCGGATACTGGCTGCCACGCTGGGCGCGAGGCTGGGCGTCGCCGTGGCATCGGAGGGCACGAAGCTGGACATTGACGGCGACGGGCACCTTCTGGTGAACAGGCCGGTCTTCGGGGGAAGGCTGTCGGCGAGAGTGACATGTCGATCCGTTCCGCAAGTCGCGACGTTCCAGGCTGGCTACGGGAAACGCGCCGCCGTGCCTTGCGAGACACAAGTGGTCCGATTGCCCGTGTCGACGATTGCCGCGTGCAGGTCGACCATCGAAGCGGAGGTCCGCGACCCGCCGAGTGAGGTGGACCTGATGAGCGCGGATGTGATCGTGTCCGGCGGCAGAGGTGTCGGCGGGCCGGATGGGTTCGCGTTATTGGAGCGGCTGGCCGAACGTCTGGGTGGCGCTCTGGCGGCGAGCCGCGCTGCTGTCGATTCGGGTTGGGTGCCGGCACACAGGCAGGTCGGCCTTTCCGGAAAAACGGTGGCGCCGCAGCTCTACATCGCCTGCGGTATCTCCGGCGCGACGCATCACGTCGTCGGAATGAAGGACGCGAAGTCGGTGATCGCCATCAATAGCGATAGGAGCGCCCCCATCTTCAAGATTGCCGACGTCAACATTCTCGGTGACGTCGGCGAAGTCATCCCGCGGCTCCTCGACAAGCTGGAAAACGCCGGGCGTCAGGATGCGCAGGAAGCGTTCGCAGTCCCGCAGGGAGACGACTCATGACGCTGACAATCGTCGTCTGCGTCACCAGCGTTGTCGACGGCCAAGCGCCTGTTGAACTCGAAAGGGGCGCTCTCGCCGTCGACGAAGCGTCGCTGCCGCATGTCCTCAATCCCGCAGACGCCAACGCTCTCGAAGCGGCTCTTGCTTTGCGGGATTGTCGTGTCGGCAGCCGCGTTATCGCCGTTAGCGTGGGCCCGTCGTTTCAAGAGGTTGCGTTGCGGGAGGCGATAGCTCAGGGCGCGGACGAAGTGGTGCGGCTGTGGGACGACGCCTTCGCGGGGTCGGACTGTCTGGGGACGGCGCGGATACTGGCGGCGGCCGCGACGAAGGCGAACGCGCATGTCGTTGTCTGCGGCGAGTTCTCACTCGACGGCAGCGGCGGGCTGATTGGCGCCCAGATCGCGGAGTTGCTGGCGCTACCGCTCGTCGACCGGGTCGCGACCGTCGGCTTCGCTGCCGACGACAACGACTGTCTGCTGACGGAGCGGCGAGTCGGCGGAGGCTATCGCGTGGTGGAGAGAACGCCCTTGCCCGCGCTCATAACGGTGGGTGCGGGAGCAAATGTCCCACGTTATCCTACCTTGCGCTCTAGACTCCAAGCACGCTCAGCTCCCGTTCCCTGCTGGGGAATCGCGGAGCTAGGACTGGAGCCGGCGCTCGTCGGAGAAGCGGGCGCGACGCTGGAGGTGACCGCGCTGCGGCGCCCCCCACCCGATCCGCGCGGCCTGGTCGACCCGGGCAGCGACCTACCGCCGGAAGAGCGGTGGATGATGGCCGTCAGTGGCGGCGTCCGCGAGCGTCAGGGTGGCTTGATCGAGGGTACTCCCGACGAGCTCGCGGCGGAAATCGTTCGCCACCTGAAGCAGCATCTTCGCGTATCGCAGTCGCCTTAAGGCGAAATCTTCAAGGGCAGGCTACCGGATGGAGCGCATGCGGATACCTCTGGGAGAGCTCCCTTGTCATCCGCCGATGGCCTGCGCTAGAGCACGTCCATCCGCCAGCGGACAGCATCGCGTTCGAAAAAAACGGAGAATCTGACCCTTTCCCCTGCCAACAGGTGCGGCTCGGAGCGCCCTCGTAGTTCCTTGAAGTCAGCGCCCTCCAGGAAAAGCCGGAGGACTTCGCTCCTCTCGGCGAGCGCCTCATTTCCCTTCCCGGCGGCGAGCGCTTGTACGCCGCGCCTGAACTCCTCCCGTGCGACGGTCTCAATGCAGCGAGATAGGTCGGGCTCAAGTATGATCTCCGCCGGCCGAGCCTTCCCTTGCATTTCGCTCCCCCCAATCATCAGATGCGCTCCTAGTCATGGTAACTCGGTGGCCCGAGACAGGTCATCAGTCCCACCCCCTTGACAGCCGACACAGGGTGGATTATTATGAACATAGTTTCATAAGGCGAAGCAACCATGTCAAGACCAATCAAGTGCCGCAGAGTATCAGAGATGCCGCTGGCGACCTATTTCAAGCCGGCTGGCATCCCGTTGCGCCTGCTGGAGGAAGTAACCCTCGCCGTGGAGGAGGCGGAAGCCATCCGGCTGAAAGACCTTCTCGGCCTGGAGCAACAGGAGTGCGCGGAGAAGATGGCCATCTCGCGTCCCACGTTTCACCGGATACTGCGCTCGGCGCATCATAAAGTGGCGACGGCACTTGTCAACGGTCAGGCCCTCCGCATCGAAGGGGGCAACTTCGCAATGCCGAGCCAGCTCTTTCGCTGTGAGCCACACGGCCACGAGTGGCAAGTGCCCTTCGAGGCCGCCGTCCGGGAGGGCTCCATCGCATGTCCCACTTGCAAGAGCACAGAAGTATTACCTATCCCACCACATGGCCCGGGCTTCGGCGGCGGTCACGGCCCAGGCATGGGGCGGGGTCGTGGCTGGAGAGGAGGAAGATGATGATCTTCGTCGACGAGAATAAATGCACGCTGTGCGGCGCCTGTGTCGAGGCCTGCCCTTGGCAAGCGCTTTCACTGGCGGAGGGCAAGCCGGCAGTTGACCACGAGCTGTGCGCCGAATGCGGCGCCTGTCTGCGCCTCTGCCCGTTCGATGCCATCTACGAGGTTGAGCCCTCGCCTGTGGTTCCGGTTGACGCGGAGCCGGTTCTGCGTGCCGATACGATTGCCGTCGCCCTGCCTGCGAAGCCGGAGAGAATTTCCATACTCGCGTCTCCGCGGGTAACGCCGCCGCCGCTATGGGTGGGCGTTCTGCCGGTAGCCGCCCGGTTTGCCAGCGGGCTCGCCGGCTGGTGGCTGGACAGGAGACGCCTGACAGCTTGGGACCGAGGCGGTCGAGAGTTAACCCGGCGCGATCCCAGGAGCGAAACGCTTTCCGCGACTCCGCTGATGGGCTCCCGCGGGATCCGGCGACGGTGGCGGGGTGGTCGCGGTCGGTAACGGAAAAGGAGGCATGTCAATGTTCGGAAGGCTTGTAGACCGCCTCAGCGGCCAGGGTTCGGGAGGAAGCTCGCGTCCAGGCAAAGGCCTTGGCGGGTCGATGGTGTGCCGCTGCCCGAGCTGCGGACACACGCAACCGCATAGCAAGGGCACGCCGTGCAGCGCCATCGCCTGCCCCAAATGCAAAACGCCGATGCGCGGCGAGCGCTGCTGAAGGCGTTACGACACTGATGGAGCGGATCCGCCAGCACGACTCTGTACAAAACAAGATGTTTGAAGAACACGACTAAGGAGAGGAGGTGAAATCACATGCCATTCAGAGACAGAACAGGACCCCAGGGCCTCGGGCCAATGACCGGCCGAGGCGCGGGCTACTGCGCCGGCTACGCCCTGCCCGGACGTGGCCTTGGCCGCGGCGGCGGACGGGGTCAAGGTTGGGGACGAGGCTTTGGCAGAGGTCGCGGCTTCGGCCAGGGACCACAGCCGTGGGGCGCGCCCTACAGCTCGTTTACTGCCGCCTATCCCCCGAGCTACAGCCCGGAGGACGAGGTGACGGTCCTGAAGAACCAGGCCAAGTACTTCGAGGAAGCGCTTCAGGAAACGAAAAAGCGCATCCAAGAGATGGAGAGCACCGCTGAAGAGGAGTAATCCCTGCGTGAGCGGGCAGGCGGGGTAGACTCCCTTCCCCGCCTCGCCTACACCAGATTAGGAGGCAGGATGAAGATAGCAGTCTCGGCGACGGCGCCGCACCTTGACGCCAACCTCGACCCCCGCTTCGGGAGATGCCAGTACCTGCTGGTCGTCGACAGCGAGAGCATGGAGTTCGAGGCAATCGAAAACCCGGCGATGAGCGCACCCGGCGGCGCCGGCATCCAGGTCGCGCAGCTTGTTGTGCAGAAGGGTGTGGAGGCGGTCATCACCGGCGACTGCGGGCCCAACGCCTTCCAGGTGCTCTCCGCCGCCGGCATTCCCGTGTCCGTGGGCGCCTCCGGCAGCGTACGTGACGTGGTGGAGGCGCACAGAGAGGGGAAGCTCTCCCCGATCGCAGCGGCCTCGACCGGTCCCGGCGCGGGCATGAGAGGTGGCATGGGCGGAGGCCGCAGCGGTCGGATGGGCGGCGGTCCTAGCGGCGGCATGGGAGGCGGCCGCGGTGGAGGCCGCCGGCGATAGGCCGAAGGCAGTTTGTTCAAGTAATGTGAACGGGAAAGGCAAATGATTCTATCCGTCGCCAGCGGCAAGGGAGGCACCGGCAAGACGCTCGTCGCCACCAGCCTGGCTCTGTCCCTGGAGGGACAGATGCCTGTGCAGTTGTTGGACTGCGATGTCGAGGAGCCCAACGCGCACATCCTCCTGCGTCCGGCAATCGATTCCTCCGAGCCGGTAACCGTTCCGGTGCCCGTGGTCGACAAGGAGACATGCACCTACTGTGGGCTCTGCTCGGAGGTGTGCGCTTACAACGCCATCGCCGTGGCGGGCCGCACCGTCCTTGTCTTCCGCGAGTTGTGTCATGGCTGCGGCGCCTGCTCCTACGTCTGCCCGGCGGGCGCGATCAGCGAGGTGGGGCGAGAGGTAGGAACAATTGAGAGCGGGCATGCCGGCGGGATCTGTTTCGCTGCTGGGCGGCTTAACGTCGGCGAAGCGATGGCCGGGCCAGTCATCCGGGCCGTTAAGAGGCTGGCCGACTCCAAAGCCACCGTCATCCTCGATGCGCCTCCCGGCACGTCGTGCCCTGTGGTCGAGACGATCCGGGGTAGCGACTTCTGCCTGCTTGTCACGGAGCCGACCCCCTTCGGACTCAGCGACCTGACGATCGCCGTTGAGGTGGCGAGGGAGATCAACGTGCCCTGCGGCGTGGTCATCAACCGCGATGGAGCGGGACACGACGGCGTGGAACGCTACTGCGCGCAGGAGGGGATACCGGTGCTGATGCGCATCCCCTTCGACAGGCGGATCGCCGAGGCCTACTGCCGCGGCGAGACCCTGGCCGCCTGTATGCCATCCTGGCAGGAGGCGTTCCGCGAGCTCTTCGATAGGGTCAGAGGGCTCGCAGCCGTGGGAAGTGCCAGTTGAAAGAGATACTGGTGCTCAGCGGCAAGGGCGGGACGGGCAAGACGACGGTGCTCGCCTCCTTCGCCGCCCTCCCCGAGAACGCTGTTCTCTGCGACTGCGATGTCGACGCGCCCAACCTCCACCTGCTCCTGGAGCCGGTGATCAGGGAGACGCATGAATTCTACGGGCTGCAGGTGGCCCACATCGACTCGGAGGAATGCAACGAGTGCGGCCTCTGTGTTGACGCCTGCCGCTTCGAGGCCATACGCGGCTTCCAGATCGACCCGCTGGCCTGTGAGGGTTGCGGGCTCTGCGCGCGTGTGTGCCCTTTGGAGGATATTTCGATGCGGGACACGCTGGTGGGCCACTGGTACGTCTCGAACACGAAGTATGGGCCGCTGGTGCACGCCCGTCTGCGCGCCGCCCAGGAGAACTCCGGCAAGCTGGTGATGGCGGTCAGGAAACGGGCGCGCGAGCTCGCCCAAGAAACGGGCGCGGCCTTCATCCTCAGCGACGGCCCGCCGGGCATCGGCTGTCCGGCCATCTCGTCGCTTTCAGGGGCGAGCGAGGCGCTGATAGTGTCGGAGCCCAGCCTCAGCGGCATCCACGACCTGGAGCGGGTACTCGGGCTCTGCCGCAACTTCAGCGTGAGACCGCTCGTCTGCATAAACAAGTATGACCTCAGCGACGAGAACTCCCGCCGTATAGAGGACCACTGCGGCGATGTCGGAGTTGAGGTCGTTGGCAGAATACCGTTTGACCCCGACGTCAATAGCGCGATTGTTCAGGGAAGGCCCGTTGTAGAGACGTCTGACGGCGCCGCCTCACGCGAGATCAGAGCGTTGTGGGAGGCGATCGCGACCTGTCCGGTGCCTTAATTTCACGCTTGGAGGAGAAGATGCCGATCTACGACTACCGTTGCCGCCGCTGCGGCGAAGTGCACGAAATGTTCGTCCAGAAACCAGACGCTGCCCAGGCGTGCTGCCCGGGCTGCGGTGCAGAAGACATGGAGAAGCTATTGTCGTCTTTCAACGTAATGAGCGATACGGCGCGCACCGGGGGCACGACCTGCTGCGGCCGAGAGGAACGGTGCGATACTCCGCCCTGCTCAAGCGGCGGGTCGTGCGGCCGCGGATGAACGAGACTAAAGAAAGCTGGAGGAATAAGCAGTGAAGATCGCAGTGATATCGGACGACGGCGTGACCATCAGCCAGCACTTTGGGCGAGCGGAAATGTACGTTGTGCTCACGGTAGAGGACGGCCGGATCGTCGCTGAAGAGACGCGCCCCAAGCTCGGGCACCGCTCTTTCGTAGGCGAGCCACACGAAGAACTGGACGCGCAGGGGCGGCGCGGCTTCGGCGCCGGCGCCCAGTCGCGGCACGAACAGATGGCGACTGCCATCAGCGACTGTCGGGCGCTTATCGCCGGCGGCATGGGCTGGGGCGCGAGGGAAAGCCTCCAGCAGCTCGGCATCGAGGTGGTGATTACCGATGTCGAGAATGCCAGGGATGCCGCGCTGCGGCATGCCGGTGGGAACCTGCCGAATCTCGTCGACCGCCTGCACTAGAAAGCTCGAGTGACTTTGGCTGGAGTTGTCTATGCCGACTGAGAAGCAGATAAGAGAGAGCGTTGGGGAGATCCTTATCCCCGGCACGACGGGCAGCCTGATCAAGTTCAACTTGGTCCGCCGCGTGGCCGTTTCTGACGGAAAAGCGAACATCAGCCTGGTCTCAACCGCCTTGAATCCGGAGACTCAGGGGTGGCTAGGCGTTACTGTGCCCGAATTCGTCAAGCGACTGCCGGGCATAGTCGATGTTGAGATCAGCTTTGAGGAAGCTGAATGTAAGGACGTCAACGAAATTGGAAGGGTGATCGCGGTGATGAGCGGTAAGGGCGGGGTAGGCAAGTCCCTCGTGGCCGGCCTTACGGCTCTCTCCCTCGCGCGGCGCGGCCAAGAGGTAGGCATTCTCGATGCCGATATCACCGGTCCCAGCATCCCAATGATGTTCGGTGTCTCGGCTCGTCCCGCCGGTAGCGAGACAGGCATCCTGCCGGTGCTTTCTCGATCGGGCATCAAGATCATGTCCACCAACCTTCTCTTGCCCCGCGAGGACGATGCCGTCATTTGGAGAGGGCCCCTTATCGGCAAGGTCATCATGCAGTACTGGGAGGACGTGCTCTGGGGCAAGCTGAACTATCTCATAGTAGACCTGCCGCCGGGCACTGCCGATGCACCTCTCACTGTGATGCAGTCCCTGCCTCTAGCAGGCGTAATCATTGTCTTCACACCCCAGCAGTTGACGGCGATGGTCGTGCGCAAGGCGGTCAGGATGGCTCGCGAGTCGATGCACATCCCGATCCTGGGCGTGGTGGAGAACATGAGCTATCTCGTGCTGCCCGAGACCGGGAAGAGGCTGGACATCTTCGGAGAGAGCAGGGCAGGCGACATGGCCAAGGCGGCTGAAGCCCCGCTGCTGGCGCAGATACCCATTGATCCCGAGCTAGCCCGGCTCTGCGACGAAGGCGAAATCGAGAGCTACAACTCCGACGTGATGAATTCTTTCGGCGATGCCCTCATCCAGGCTGTGGCCGCCACGGCGAGGTGATGTGAGGGGGTGACGCATGTCCATTGTCTACGGGCCTGTTCCGTCCTGGCGGCTTGGCAGGTCGCTGGGCATCGACCTGCTGCCCGGGCGGGGTAAGACCTGCTGTTTTGACTGCGTTTACTGCCAGTTGCGCGTTACCACAAACGCCACCGTGGAGCGGGCGGAGTTCGTGAAGCTTGACGACCTCGCCCGTGAGCTGGCGGCAGTGAAGGGTGTGCCGGCCGACCACGTGACTTTCTCAGGGACAGGGGAGCCAACGCTGGCAGCCAACCTGGGCCGTGCCATAGACGTGGTTCGTCAGGAACTCGTCCTGCCGGTGGCGGTGCTCACCAATTCTGCCCTAATGACCAGAGAGGACGTTCGCGAGGACCTCGCGAGGGCGGATGTGGTCGTTGCCAAGCTGGACGCCCCCGACGAAAGGCTCTTCCGTCTCATTAACAGGCCGGTTGTTGACCTCTCGCTGAGAGAAGTAGTCGACGGTATCAGGCGCTTCCGTTCCCAGTGGAGCGGCAGGCTGGCCCTGCAGATGATGTTCCTCAATGCGAACAAGAGGGCAGCCGAGGAGATGGCCGCGCTCGCCGCCAGTCTCTCGCCCGACGAGGTGCAGATCAACACCCCTTTACGGCCATGTGCTGTGGCGCCGCTGTCAGCCAAAGAGATCGTAGCCATAAGAGAGAGCTTCGCAGGTCTCAACGTGCATACCGCCTATGAAGCCAAGCGCCCGGACGTTGAGCCCATCGACGCGCGCGAGACCCTGCGGCGCAGGCCGCGGTGTACTAGACCGAGACACCAAGAATAGCGCCCGAGGGAGAGGTGGAGACGAAAATCAAAGAGCGACCTGACCGGATACGCGATGCGAAGGGGACCAGAGGGTGATGTCCAGCAAAGAGGAGGTCTCGCCAGATGACCACGCAGATTCCGCCAGTAGAGGTTGACAGCGTAGAGGTCCTGACCGTCATCGACAATGTGGTGGATGTGCTTCTCTCTAGCACACCCGTTGCCAAACGAATGGGGACGGCCGGACGCGACGAGCAGCCTATGCCCCGCCTGGAAGCGCCGCTGCTTGATGAGGGATATGCGGCGGATTCTCCCTCTGCAGAGCATGGCCTGTCATTTCTCGTGACCGTGTTCGTCTATGGGCAGCGACACTCGTTGCTGCTCGACACCGGCGCGACAGTGGGTGGCGTCGCACACAACCTGCGCGCGCTGGGGGTGAACCCACGGGAGATCGAGGCGATCGTCCTGAGCCACGGCCACTTCGATCACACCATCGGTCTCAACGGCCTAGTGCGAGAGCTGTCGCCCCTGCCGCCGCTCTTGGTCCATCCCGATTGTTGGCTGAAGCGGCGCGTTGCGCCGCCCGGGCGGGAGCCTCGCGAGCTGCCTGCCACCAGCCGGGAGAGGGTACGCGCTGCGGGCTTCGAACTAGTAGAGCAGCGGGGGTCGTCGCTGCTCTTCGACGGCACGGTGCTGCTGACGGGCGAGATCGAGCGCAGCACTGAGTTCGAGCAGGGGATGGCCGTCCACGAGGCGCTCCGCGATGGGCAGTGGGTGCCCGACCCGCTGATCCTCGACGACCAGGCGCTCGTGGCAAACGTGCGCGGCCGCGGGCTGGTTGTGATAACAGGCTGCGGCCACGCGGGCGTAGTGAACACCGTTCGGTTCGCGCAGAAGCTGACGGGAATCGAGCGGGTGTACGCAGTCATCGGTGGATTCCACCTCGCCACCTCACCGCTTGAGACTGTGGTCTGGCCGACCATCGAGGCGCTGGTGGGGCTCGGGCCGGAGGTCGTTGTCCCCACCCACTGCACAGGGTGGCGGGCAACTCATGCTATCGCTGCTGCTCTCCCTGACGCGTTTGTCCAGGGCAGCGTGGGCACCAAATACGTTCTTCAGCGGTCTAGCATGTCAGAGGAATAGGGAAGCGGTCCAATGCTCACTGCCGATGAGGTGAGCCAATGCCCGACACCAGACGAGTCGAGAGCGCCAGCGACGCATCCATGCCGATGCCGGGAAACGAGAGCGCACGGAGCGCCATCATTTCGGTTCTGCTTCTAGAGACGACACAGGGAAGGTGACGGTGAACACGGAGCCGCGACCGGGCGCGCTCTCCACGGATACGCTGCCGCCCTGGGCTTCGGTCAACTGCTTCACTATCGCCAGGCCGAGCCCGGTTCCCCCTGCCGGGCGCGCGGGATCGGCGCGGTAGAAGCGCTCGAAGACGTGTGGCAGGTGCTCAGACGGAATGCCCTCGCCTGTGTCGGCTACTTGCAGTGCTAGCAGGCTATCTCGGGAACCTGACAGCCGCACGGAGACGCGTCCTCCGGAAGGCGTATGGCGAAGTGCATTTTCCAACAGGTTGCCCACAATCTGTAGGGTCCGGTCGCTGTCGACGAGGGCCGGCGGCAGTCCCTCCGGCGCAACGACCTCCACCTCGACTCCTTTCTCCTTCGCCCGTTGCTGGACAGCACTCACCGCCTGATGCGCTACGTCGGCCAGATCGACCGACCTCCTGTCCAGGCGCAGCTCGCCCGACTCAGCGAGCGCGATGTCGCGCAGGTCGGTTATCAGCTTGTTCAGCAGCGACGCCTCATCGCAGATGATCCCGGCGTGCGCGGCGTCGGCCGGAATGACGCCATCGACAAAGCCCTGCGCGGTGCCCTGAATAACGGAGAGAGGCG
>Ga0315284_10004518_pt1 | contig 19748 bp, 34 predicted proteins | sample YL17G09_16_MG_FD_203696 | JGI IMG/M metagenome (GOLD analysis project Ga0315284, IMG submission 203696) | Sediment microbial communities from Yellowstone Lake, YNP, Wyoming, USA - YL17G09_16 | ecosystem: Environmental > Aquatic > Freshwater > Lake > Sediment | place: USA: Wyoming | collected... | reverse complement strand
CATCATTTGTTTGAGTTTTGATTCGCTCTTAAGTAGTTTAATCAAGTTAAAATATGTAGGGCGAAAATATGGAAAAATTCTTTCAGCAATTTCTCCGGGTAATGCACCAATATCACGACCAACAGCAACTAGAGGTCTAGTCACAATTAATTGGTTTTGAGGCTTATCAGGCCTGTCTATATGTTCTAATGCTAGTCCAAGAGGTATATAACTCTTTCCACATCCTGCCTCTCCTATGCAAATTGTTATATCATAATTTATAATAGAATGCAAATACTCTTTCTGATTCTTAGTTTTAGCTTGAACATACCCCATGTTATTATACCTTATTAAGATCGTCGTACATTTGTTTAAGAGCCAAGCCATCTAAAGTTGGAATATATTCTATCCCAGCATCATTAAATTGCACCTCTAATAATCCATCTTCAACTAGAGTAGCACAAATATGATCTGATACTAATGATTGAACATCAGAAAAAACATCCTCAAATGAAGATCCAATTCCCACACGCTCCATACAATAAAGTGTTATTAACTCACCGCTAAACCCTTCTAGATCATAATCTCTATGAGATTGATTTTCTAAAAGAATTTCTAACAGTTGTTCATCATTAATATTTTCTATTAACATAGTCAGCCTACCATTCAAATGTAGTATCGGCTATATCGTTTTTATAGGCACCGATTTTATATGAAATAACTTCTTGCTCCTGCGGGGCAACTTGTTTGCCCTTGCTATCAGCTTCTAACCATGAGATAGGGTTCTTCGTCCCAAAATATTTGTCCAAACCAGCACCCACAAGACGCTTGTCTACAAGCGACTCGATGTATTGATGCATAATCTTTTCATTTAAACCAATCATACCGCCATCTTGAAATAAGTATGTTGCCCAAGCTTTTTCTTCATCTGCGGCTTCCAAAAACATGGAGGTAGCCTCAGCCTTACAGTTTTCGGCCACCTCTTGGAATCCCTCTTCGGGAATTTCCCGCATAATCTTAAGAATTGTTTGAGTGATTGCCATATGAATATTTTCATCAGTCCTTATCAACTTGATTATTTGAGCATTTCCACACATCTTATTATTTTGTTCAAAAGCTAATGCACATGCAAAACTTACATAGAAACGTATAGATTCTAAAATATTAGTACTAATAAGACCTAAGTAAATCCGCTCTGCGATTGGGCGAGAGCTTGAATCGAAATTGAGAGCATCAAATGCTCGTGAGACGGATTCTGCCCTCTTAACGATCTCCACATCTTCTAGGACGCTGTCCAATACTTCTGAAGGGTCCGGATAAACATTGTTGACCAGATAGCTGTACGAGTAGCTGTGGATCGTCTCAAACATCGCCCAGAAGTTCATACACGCTTCTAGTTCTGGCAGAGAAACATATTGAGTTAAGTTGGGGATTCCTCTAGCAATCACCGAATCCATCATCGTTTGGAACTTCAAATTCGAAGTAAAAATAAACTTCTCATGCTCCGACAGGAGCTTGTAATCCGACCTGTCTTTTGTTAGAGCTATTTCTTCTGGTCTCCAAAATGACCCGAATTGTTTCTTAAATAGAGTAAGAAAGATCTCGTATTTGCATTTGTCGTATCTTTGGAGTGATAGACCAGCCCCTAAAAACATAGGTTGTTTCGTAGTGTCTACTACCATCGTGTTTAAAACACTACGCATTTTTCTTCCTCTTATATCTCACAATCACTTCATTATATTGTGGAAAACATGCAACTAAATAGTATGAAGCAAATCTATGTAATTTATTATCTAGGCTAGATATATCTTCATTAAATAGAAACTGCATTTTCCGTATATTATACCATCTATCATTATCATATGCCGTATATTCAACATCAGCTAAAAATGGAGGAAGTCCATTATCTACATGATGAATTCAATCAGGATCTCCGATCCCGGTTATTTCTATTAGTATCATATCTAAAAGATTCTTCGTACTTATTAATTAAGTGATCGGAAACATTATATAACTTATCTGAAAATTTCCATCTTAGATCGTCTACATCTTCATATGCATTCACTAAATAGTTTTCAACATCATGAAAAGATGGCAAATTTTCCAAAAGCAGCATATTGTATACTATGTCTTCTAAATGATATTCTAGGGGAATTTTCATATCGAACAACTCCCACTTTCACACCCGGAGGCGTTAGCCTCCTCGTTATCGTTCGGGGTATTATTATAGTACATCGTGCGAAGCCCATACTTATGAGACGTAATAATATCTTGTACTACTACCGAAATAGGAATTTCCCCGTCTGGATAGTGCTGATAGTTCAAATATGTATTGAAAGAGATGGACATATCAATCCATTTCTGCAACGCAGCAGCGATTTTAATTGAGTTCGTATTAGATCGCATGTCCCATGCGATCACATAATCTTTCTTATGTTTTGGGTACTGCGGCGTTAATACCTTCTTTGTGCCGTTTTTAGCAAGCTTCTCAGTCAGAAACGCACGGATAGGTTCAATCCCATTGGTTGAATTCTGATAAACTGAGGATGATTCACACGGTTGTATCGAATCAAGTGTACAGTTTTTTAACCCAAATTCCTTGATCATCTCACGAAGCGATTCCCAGTCTTGAGTTAATGGGAATTGAACATCGTTCGGTAAAAAAGAATGGAAATCTTGTGGGAGCCATCCTTGAGAGTAGCGACATGCGGCAAAGTCTTTAGCTGGGCCAGTTTCTTTCGCTTCATTACAGGAAGCTTTAAGCAGATTATAATGAATCTCCTCCATTAGATTATTTGCAGCTTCAATAGCTTCAGGAGTTTCGTGATTCAGCCCCTGAAATGCTAACCAAGCTGCAAAGTTTGTAATACCAACCCCGATAGACCTCTTGTTCTTGCAGAATCTCTCTGCGGCGGAAAATGGATACTCTTGATAGTCTATGAGTCTATTTAACAGGCTCACAATAGTTGCACATACTTTAGGAATCTCTTCCTTTTTGGTTTCAATTAAGTTAATAGCAGATAATATACAGATCCCAATCTCACCTTCTTTATCATCAAGACTATTGATAGGTATTACTTTTTGTAATATTTCAAGGCAAAGGTTCGATTGCAATATAGTTCCAATCCATGAACTTTTATTACAATGATCCATATTCATAACATAAATACGACCAGTCTCTAATCGTTCTTTAGCTAGGGAGAATAAAAGTTCTCTAGCCTTAATAGTCTTTTTAAGCTTTAGATTCTTTCCTTCAGCCTTCTCATAAGCTTCTGCAAATTCTGGAGTGCCCCATTTATCATAGAGTTTAGATTCATTGGGACAAAACAAAGTAATATCTTCGTCATTTCTTACCCGCTGATAAAATACTTCATCTAGTTGAATTCCATAATCAAGTTTCTTTACCCGATTATCATCTGTTCCACGATTATTCTTTAGGACAAGGATATCCTCAATTTCGTAGTGCCACCAGCCAACAAAGGTTGTAGCACTACCGCCACGAACTGAATTTTGGGAAGTACACTTGACTGAATTTTCCATTAGTCTAAGAAAAGGAACAATCCCAGTAGATAGGGTCGTCCCCCCCCTAACCGGAGAAAGAGCAGCCCTGACTCGACCCATATTAATCCCGATTCCACTGCCTTTAGCTGTGTACTTCCCAGCCACTGCTGATGTAGTAAAAATACTATCGAGAGTATCATCGCAGTCAATCAGGACACAAGAGGAGTATGACCGGCTCTTAGATCGGACTCCGACGAGAATAGGAGTCGGCAGGCTGATCTTGAACTTAGAGATACAGGAATAAGCCTGCTTGATTAGATCGTATCGATCCGGATGGGTCGCGTAGAGAACCATCGGGATCAGTATAAAGGCGAACTGAGGAGTCTCAAACCTTTTTCCAGTAGTTCGGTCACAGATCAGGTATTTCTCGACCATCTGCTGGATGCCAGCGTGGGTGAATCTGTAATCTCTATCGTGCTGCACGAGTTTATCCAACTTGTGGATTTCTGATTCAGAATAGGATTCAAGCAGGATAGGGTCATAGACCCCTTTATTTTTGCGTAGGTGGTCATATAACCTAGGTGGCTGACTTCCACCCCAAACCTCTTTCCGAAGAGCGTACAGACGAAGTCTGGAGGCCACATACTGATAGTTCGGGCTATCCTCGCTAATCAGGTTGTAGGCTGACTGAATCAACACCTCATGGATTTCGCTTGTCGAAATCCTGTTATGAATGGAGAGCTTGGCATTCATCGCGACATCACTCGGGCTGACATCAGTCAACCCGTCGCAGGCCCATTCTAAAACCCTGTTTACCTTTTCTGCTTGAAATTCTTCTGTCTGACTATTACGTTTGCGGACTAAAAGACTCATGTATAGCACCTATGCGGAAAGGGGGCGACATATATAAATTCGCCCAAACAGTTAATCTGAAATTGTTTTATACAAACAAAATTGGGGCGGATAAACCACCCCCCAGATATTGCTGAAAATACGACGTATTATACCTACCTTGACGGGATAAAGCAGGATGATTGGCGTGAAATCGGTCAAAAATCACGTAATCGGTACTCCCATCCACGTCCTTTTTTATTTAGAGCAGTCAAAGCTCTCTCTGCTTGTTTTAGAGAGGCATAACTTCTCCATTTATGCCATTCACTCATATGTTTGCAAACGGCCCCTCATACTCTTTATGCGGTTTAGCATTTTTTTGCATGATTAATTCTATTTATCTAAACTGTCGAAGACAGCTTCACGATTTTCATCAATAAACTGACCAATTTCTGCATGGCTCATACTAGTACAATCATTAAGTCCAACTAACGTCTCACAATTGTCTATTATTGGAAGCCATTTTTTCTTGACTTTAGTGATATCGAATTCGCCACCTATTTTTAAACCTAATGCTGATTGTGTTTTTGGGAAATAAGTTATACCTTCATCGTTGATCACCTCCAAAGGTCGTTTTGTTAAGTTAGTAGACGGCATAGGTTCTAATCCACAAACTTTTATACCTACTCCAAGACAGCACATATAGCCATTTTTATGGTTGAGAGTCCTCTTAGCTTTTTTAGTTTCGCCAGACTTAAGTTTAGCGATCCAAGCTCGCTGGTATTTATTTAGACGCATATACCACCTCTAATCTTTTTTACTGCGGCTTTTGCCACCTCTCCTGAGGTCGTAAGAGACAAGGATTTTAGATGTCTGACAAGAAACCCTATAGCCTGTCCTTCTGATTTCGCTGCCATAATCTCTGGGCTGATCTGATCAACATAGACTTGAAGCTCAGCTTCGCTGAGTTCGGATGGAACGTAGCTACGAAGTAGCTCATTCTCTCGTAAAAGATTTACTTTCTCTCCAGCCAGACGCATTGTTTCAATATTGCTTTCAATTACTTTACGACAAAACTTTACGATGAAATCATCGCTGTAGTTATCTTTAGCTTGGCACTCTCCGAGTACTAGCTTTAATAGGCCTACGGCCAGTTCGCTCTTTGCCTTAACAGCGAAGAGGATGTCGGACTTAAGACGGTCAATCAGCATCTCGCAACCTTTCTATCGTGAATATCTTGTAATTCTGCCTGATAGGCTGGAGGACCAGCCTTTGGATCAATATCATGCTTAAATACTAACGATAAATGATTTTGGATCATTTCCATCTGCTTGCGGTTAATCATATCTAGACCTTCAACGCCAGCATTGCTTATTTCGAAAAAGCCTTGTAGCCAGTAACAAAATTCAGTAGCTGTCATTCGAATTCCTCGGTATTTGGGGGTTCAGTCTCGTAAGATATTATGCAATTTGGACAGGTGACTGTGTCCGGATAAGATATGAAATCAATACCTTCGCCTTCAATAAAGTTTTCAGATATCTCTTCACGTTCTTCGTCTGTTAATTCCATTGTTATAGCAGACTCAAAATGATTTCTGCCACATTCATCGCAAGTCCACTCATATGCTAATCGCATTTCTACTTTCATTTTGATGCCTTATTTAGTAAGTCTAACACTTCAAAAACTGACTTTTGTCCTACAGCTTTCTCAATCAAGCCATATAGTGCATCATCTAGATCAGTGGCTTCGCTACTGTCGTACAGGCGTGACTCAATCACGTCAATAGCCTTAGTACGCTTCGCAATTTCCTTAGGAGATCTAGCCTTCTGGTCGCACTTATGTGCGACCCCATTATCGAATAGGCGAAATCCCCATTTAGTTTCTTCCCACGTAAGATTTTTCTTGTTACAGTATCTACAAGTAGGTACGGACTCGCCGTGTGACTCTAATTCGTCATAATCTGGAGGAATATCCCAACTCATGGTGCAACTCTTCCATTTTTTATAAATGCTGCGTATGTAATAGGCCATCCAGCCTTTAAAGCTTCTTCACAGGTTTGAGCAGCCACATCTATCTCCCACAGTGGATAAGATACGAATGTCGCACTAGTATCATGTACGCGAAGTGATAAAAACGACATTAAGGATCTAGGATTACATGTAACCCAACATCCTGAATAAATTCCTACTGGAAGACAGTCACGAGCAAGTCCGGGATCTATGTTGAGGGCAAGATTATCTATATAGCTCGCATATGCAAGCTTGTATGAGTTTGTCAAATTTAAACAAAGCTCGTTAAACACGCTGTCATCTTGGCAGCGTGTAAACTTTGGCCGTCCTGCTTTCCAGTTATCGACCTTCATCATAGGACGTTCGCGATCTGGCAGGTAGAAGACTGGTTCAAGAGTCTTATACCGTCCGCTTTCTTCATTGTACGAAAAACCAATCCTATGACGGTGCCACTCTCTCCAGACAAAAATCGGAGCATGGACAAAGAATGTGATTCCAGAATGTTCAAATGGCGTTCCGTGTCTATGTTTAATAAGATAATTGATTACTCCACTTACATCATTTGGATTTTCAGTAGCTCTCTTGAGACCATCTTCCGAGGAAGTAGATACCCAAGCAGCAGCGGCGATCATTTCATCGCCACCCATCTTTTGGATCACATTTACGCCTATTGTCGATTTAAATTCCATACTCGCTTTGCTCGCTATTTCTTACGTAGTAATTTTGGCAAATATATTCGATAAATTCTTATATCTGATATCATAAAAATCTATCTTAGAATCTGGATATAGTCTTATCTGTTCTTCATAAAAACTCCCCTGATTAGGAGGAGACTCAGTTGTTGGGAATTTCCATCGTTCATTAGTACGTATCATTTCAATTATGATATATTTGCCAGAATCTTCTAACTTAAAAAGGATATCTTTTGCTGGCGATTGGATACGTTGATCTAGATTCTTAAAAAAGATTCTGTGATATGGATTTTTGATCCACCTATGCTTTTCTTTGTTTCCAATCAGTATAACATCAATAGGATAGTTGTTCCACCGACTAAAATCCCGCTCAACTGCCTGAACTGGAGCTATCCCTAAAATCGGCAAAGACGCCAGCGTTCGCAGAACGCTTCTTCGATTCATCGACATATTTTCAACTCCATCACTAAATTAGCTTCTATGCGTTCAACATAAACATGCTTAGCATACCCATCCAAATCAGCCGGAGCTACGCTATATGTTTCTTCATCCACATCCCACCAGAACAAAATTGATCCATCGTTATATCCAGTAGTCATAAAATAGCTGGGCGTCTCACTACACCCATCATCAGACAGCATGATATAGAACTGCCCGTAAGGCAATCCATGCAAGTCTACTGGACGGAGCCGATTTTTTGTCTTTTGCTTATTATGCTTAATTTTGATTTTGATCATTATAGCTCTTTAATACAAACCTCGTTCATTTTTGAACGTCTAAAATTGTAAAACCTAACGAAGCCAGCAGACTCTCTGCTTCAATACTACTCATATTCTCATTAGTCGTGGTAACGCACGATTCCATACATTCTTGAAATCCGGGGATGTTGTTAGCTAAATCACAGCAGTCATCTACATAACCTGCTTCATCCCAGAATGTCTTTTTTACTATGTAGAAACTGTCGATATTCCCGTCTACGGGGAATGCGTAGTAATCACTACCAATTTTACTTCTACTTGTTAGAACCTTCGTTATGTCTGCCGGTCTATAACTAGGTCCTTTTACCCACTTGCCATCATCACGACGATGACCATCAATAAATTTTGATAGATTTGAATAGTCTACTTCTTCTACTACAGACTCTAAATCCGCACCAAAAATCAGGGCAACACCAGTGACACCAACCCATAAAAGGTCGGCTGCGCCGTCTAATGCCTCTATGGGATCAGCAGGTCTGGCGACCTTATAAACGAATTCTTCGCTATTTAACTGGTTGCTCGCAACCAGTACCTCAATTCCTAATCCTTTCTCAATTAGCTCAAAAGCCTCTTCAAGAATCAGTTTAGCTCTCAGTAGCCTTTCAGCTTCCGAAGGGACGCAGAGCGTGTCTGGTACGTTCTGGCCAGCTTGTTTCATAAAAGAAACTACGTTGTTAATGTGCGATTTCATCGCTATTCTCCTAAAGATCCGTGATTTTCTCTATACCAAACTACCGAATCGTGCCCCGGCTTGACACGTAGTGTCTCATGGATTTGTTCTTCTGACCACACTCCAAATTCGTCAAAATATCTTTTATACGACTCAGGACAAACGTCCAGAGATCTTCTATCACGTAGATAAGGGATTTCGTTCCAAAAATCTGTACGACCATCATGAAGATGACCATGCAGGGCATAGCTCCCGTAATGTGATGCTGGCCATACTAAACAAGGATAATGCAATAAATATGTCTGTACATCGCACACCTTGATACACATTGAATCTTTGACTCTATCCTCTCCAAATACTGATTTGCACTGAGAAATCGATGGATCGTGATTTCCCATAATCAGATATACTTGTCCACACTTAATCTTGGGTCTCCACTTTTTAGGTTTAAAAGCGAAGTCTCCTAAGATATACAGTGTGTCGCTTCGCTTCACCTGACTGTTGATACAGTCAAGCATAAGATCTTGCCACTCAATTAACGTTATGCCTTTCCGTTTAGGAAAGGACATCGCTTTTTCATGATCAATATGTAGATCAGCCGTAAAATATTTCACTCTGAATATCCAAAATCAATACCATCTATCTCTAGAAGATCTGCTAATTCACCAGCAGCAGTTTCTTTGTTCTTGTATGTTACATTCATTTTCTGCCCCCTACTTCTATGATATGTGATGCAGTAGCGTACAACCCTCCGGGATGCTTAGTACTCGTTGAGAGTACTCCGAATATGTGGCCTTGGTGAACTAATGCCCCTCCAGACATTCCTGACTCAATATGACCACTACATAGTAGAAGCTGGTCTCCGTTAGTCCCGCTATATTTTGAGTACGAAGTGATACTCATTACTCGCTTTGTATACTCAGGTGTATATCCGTAGGATAGACACTCAGTGCCTTCAGAAAGTTTCGCATCACTTGCAATAGGTATAGGTCTAACTACTGCATAATCACGCTTTTTAATCGCAAGTATTGCAATATCCTTATCGATATCCTCCTTGAGGATCTCTGCATTCTCTACCAAACCACCGTCTTCAGAGAACAATTCAACCACAAGCTTACGCTTGTCTTTGGGTAAATCGGCAAAACCGTGAGCACATGTGACAACTAAATACTGCGACTCAGTCGAGTCGCAGATGGTGCCGGAAAATAGCCGAGTGCTTTTACTTACTGTATTTTGGATACGGACGTGGGGGCGAAAATCATCTCCTTCTGCTGGCTGGATAGCCATCATGAGAAGGATGGTAATATAGATTATTTTCATAGTTAACTTCCTCAATATATTTTGTAAACAGCGTATCCAGCTTGAACCATTTGATCGTTCACTGACGTAGGATTGTCATCAATAAAAATTTCGGCTAAATACCGGCCATATTTTTCGCGACCGTCTTTGTATGTTTTCAGCATGATCTGCTGACCGATTATAAGCGTTTTTTGCAAAAATGCAAGACTGCTTTGGCCTAATTCCTTAGAATTTCCCCGGATCTCTGGAGAATTAATTCTAGCCAACCTAACAGACATTATCTGAGATATGTGAAATCCTAGATCTACTGAGACGGTGATTGTGTCGCCATCATAAATTGATATGACAGTTGCTTTATAATCATGCATTATATATTACCGAAAAAAAGGCTTGTCGGAGATTTTACCTCGGACAAGCCAGATTTTCAGAAATTTTATTGAGATATCTACGAAATTCCGAATATAGTTAAACTGTAAGGAACACCAGTAGGACCAGTATTGAATAAAGTTAGATTCTTTTTAGTAGAAGTTACTCTATCTCCTTTTCCGAAAGGATTGTTATATTGATAACTGGAGTATGGTTTAATCAACATATATCCAGATCCTCCGTTAAAGATATCAGTCATCGCACCCGTACCCGTAGCCCGGATCTGGAGATCGTATCCAGAAACAGTGGCGTTATTGTTAAAGCAAATATTTTTAATACCAGTCATCGATATAGTTTTAGAGGTGTTGAATGTTGTATAGGTAAGTGCTGTTAAGTCTAACATCACACTTCCACTAGATGGTAACATCCCAGTTTGTTTGACAGCACAATTGATTTGTAAATCACCACTCCCAAAAGTATATGCACAATTAGATAGTGCAGAATCATTATCAGAACGAATCGAATATGATGCAGATTCTGTAAAATTGAATGAACTTTTGACTAAAGCACTAGCTGCTACTGTTATTGCCATTTATTGCTCCGATTTTTTCTTAATCATCCAGTCAATAATTTTCTGACCAGAACCATATTGTTGTAAGTATTTTTCTGTAGAATCACGATCAGTAAGTCTTAATGCACAGTCAATAAGTTTTTTTAATTTCCTAGCTTCTTTTCGAGAAGAAGGAGTGGTCTCAATAGATTGAAAAATATTATGATCTTTACAGTATTCTCTGTACCAATCCATAATAGTCTCTATTTTAATACGTATACATTATTATGTAGATCATCATGTATAGCTAATAATTCATCATATGAGTATATAGTTTCATCAATATCAATATTATGTTCTTCTTTAATATGTTCTACAAGCATTTTCTTATCAGGATTGAGTGAGCCGTTCAAACTCCAACGAAGTTTTGATCTTCGCTCATATTTGCTCTGAGGAGCAAGAGTGATCTTTAGGGCCGCTTCAATGTCTGATAAGGAAAGACCGCCAATCCATACTTTGATGGGCTTGGAGGTCATATTTGAGCGTCTAACAAGCCAAAACGTAGGATATCTATCTACAGCGGCAAAATTACCCCTAGCCTTATTCCATTCTGGGTTTTTATCCATATCAACTAGAACCGTAGGTCCATACTTAGCCTCTATCGTTTTACGATTTTGGCTCTTCTTCCAAATTTGGCATGGTCCACACCACTCGGCTGTAAACATAACTACATACTCGTCAGGCTTATCAGCCCGACGAGATATGAGCGGATCTGGTTGCACCAGAGAGAAGGTTGGCTCTTGAGCTAGTTCGAATTTCCACTCATCGGCTGAAGCCGACGAGCATATCGCAAGTAATAAGTAAAAGATCCATCTCATTTAGTATCTCCCTTTTTACCGCATTTGCACCTTTGTCTGCCCATAGTCATATTATCAGTAGCAAAAATAACCTTGTTAGTGAATTCCCATATCTGTCCATTGTTTAGTATTATAGTAAATACTTTTTCTATTTCAGTTCCGTATTCCGTAACTAGCCATACTCTTCCACGACCTTTAGGAGTATCAACTTCTAATTCTTGTCTTGGTTCGTATATTATCATATTTTTTCTAGTTACTCTAAATTTAAAATTTCAATTTTTGAATCTCTTATACATAAAGACTTATATAAATCTTTATCGTTCGACCAATTACTTCCAGTCCACCATTCAAATCCTTTTAATTCTTTTTTATATAAACAACATTCCTCGTATCCACCCATAATATAATAGTGTTTGCAGTTATTTTCTAGAGCGACAATTGATTCAATATATGTACTAATATTACCTAAAGATAAAGAAGGTTTAGCATAATCCCAAGCAAATTGTATTCCTATAAAAGAATTAACAAAAATTTTATAGCATACAAATCCTATTAGTTTGTCTTCATAAAAATATTGAATTGCGTTTTTAGATATGTCCTTATTATTAAATACGTGACTACTCAAAATATTTTTTTTATTAGAATAAATACTTCCAATTTCATTCATATCACTGAGTGAAATGCTTCCAACTTTATAAGTTATTCTTTTTGCTAATTTTTTAGTAGTTTTGCTAACATGAAATGACAATAAGCTACATCTCACAGACCTAGCTTGAAACCAATAATCTTCCCAAGGCAACCACCCATTATCGAGTAGATTTTCTGCATCGTCTGTTGGTTCTAGATAACCGATAACTGGAGTGTAGATAAGATCTTGACTCTTTATTTTGCCAAAACCTTCTACGTGATTAAAAACAATTTTAACTTTGACATTCTCCAATAAGTGTTTTTCTATATCATGTAGGCCTAGCATTAAGACAGAAGACAAGGTCATCAGCCAACATCTTGCTACCCTGCAAAATGCCAAACCCGAAATCGCCCCAGTTTTCCCAAGAATTTCTGATTCTTACTGCGACATCGCCATCGAGCCACACGGGATCACAATTTGTGACCTCATGTGACCACCAGTTATATCCCCCAGCACCCGGATATCGTCTTAGAAGCATTGAAATCATTTCATCAACGTTTCGTGGACGACACTCCATCCATTCATCTACGCGATAATCTAGGGCTAACTCTTTGTTTTCAGGAGTAGCATATCTTTTATCTATAGCAGTATCTGGCCACTTAGCCGATGGAACCAATCCAAATTTGGCTATGTACTGTAAACCTTCTAGTCCCCACCCACCAGAATTACGATATCCCTTGATAGGACCACCAGCACTAGCAGGAGATAGACTAACTGTGCGTTGATTTTGTTGTAACCTATTAATCTCAACACAATGCGTTGGAGCAAAAATCCAACAAAAATTAGTCGATTTCTGATTCTTACATGGAAACTTTTTAAGTCTAATAAGATCAGAAATACGTGACTTTTGCTCTTCCATCTCTTGGATACGGGCCTGCCACTCTGAACGAGGAATCAATAATTCCTTCGGAAATGGATTCGCAAATTCTCCATATTCAAACTCTCCCGGACCTCGCAGGCCTAAATCAAGACCACGACCCATCCCTTCTGGAACATCCAAAGACTCCGCAGGAGTCTCATCATTAAAAATCACTTCATTTTTATAAAGTTGTGAACTAAACATTATTTGCCCGCCTTAATCTTATTTAAAAAAGCTAAAGCTTCTGCTGTAGTAGTGATTGGGCTAATATGTACTTTAGTATCAGTGGCTACAATTATGATATTACCGGCGGGTAAATTAGCTGATACATTTTTCCACAGTGTCTGTAAAACAGTATCTTCTTTAGATAGCATTTCTGGTTTTGAAATACTAGTCCTGTCCCACTTTCTCCAAGTCACAGTGTTAGCATCAAGCCATGATACTATTTCTGTAGAATTAAGAGTGTTCAATTGATCTGCTGTAGTATCAAACTCATTATTTAGCAAAATCACTCTAACGCCAGTAGGTGGACCGGGAGGGTCGATATCTGGTATAGGAATTGGAGTTGGTGGTGGATTTGGACCAACCCCACTTACAGTTAGTGTCTGTCTTATGATAGATTTAACATCAACAACGCCAGAAGGAATCATGATCAATTCTATTTTACCAGACTTTTTAGCTTCTACCACATAAATATGTGGCTCTGTATAAGTACGGGTTTCAGTTTTGCCAAGTCCATCAGCAAACTTACCCCTAAATTTCATTGGACCAGCTTCTGCGACTATCTCTACAAATTCATCCGGAGAATGTAATACAATAAGCGGAACTAATGAAGTCAGTATATACCACTCATCAGGTTTTATTTCAGTTACTAATGTAGGTTTTAATTCTGGCGGTACTTGAACGTCGGGGGGTTGCACAAGTACTGGCACCATTGGTAGATGTACATCCTGACCAAAAGCAGATACGGCAAATAAAACAAATGCTAAAGCTAGTATAAATCGCATTATTTCACCTCTGCACAGCACGCAGCTACAACAGCATCATCAGCCCCTAAAAGACCGGCGATTGTCTTTTGAGTCATTTCCTCTAGTGCTTTTCCTTTTAGCACCTTGCCATCTTTACGAGCTTGTACTCGCACTTGATGTTTTACACGATTCTCTACTTGGCGTGGATTTGAGTCATATCGATCATGGAAAGCTTCTTTAGCCTCTGATTCAGATACATTTTCTGTTTTACTACAATTCATAATTGCAGTAATAATACCAGTTACTAACGTCATAATTGTAATAGGATCAAATCCTACTACAGACCGATCAATTGTTGACGCAACTGATTTTGAAAGATTTTTAATTTCACTCATGATTGTTATCCTTTTTGATTATCTTTAATAAACCGTAATGCACCCTCAGTAACCATAGCAATAATAACTGATGCTAATCCAGAATATTCACCAAATATGTCTGGATTTAATTGGGAAAGTCCATACACTATGGCAGTAGCGACCCCCATCAATGCACCAGTACGCACAACTTTCGCCATATCCGTAGTATCGATTTTCAAAGCAGGAGACTCGTCCGGGAGTTTCTTTCCTGAAAATACTTTGGTTACTTTCGTAGTAAAATTCATGTTTTCTCCAAATTCCATATTTCTTGACGAACACACCGAATTTGAAATGTGTCAATGTATATTTGCTTGTTTTAACTCACTTCCTTATTCGAACCGCTCGACTTAGAGCGAGTGAGAACTGCGATTAAACTAGCTTCTTCGTATTATCATGATAAAGTTAAAAAAGCCCAGCGAGCAGGAGCGAGATGTAGGTTAACGTAAGTTAAGCAATGAAGGCACACACGAAGTGTGCCAAGTTGCTCTAATGTCCTTAACAGGACATGTTTAGCTCACAGTAAAAGGAAAGCCATAAGGGAAAAGGAATTGAGGAGAGTGGAGGGGGACGAGTAAGCCCCCCTCCACGACCCCATAAATGTTATTACAGAGTCTTAGCTTTGTAATTGTCAAGGTTCGGAACGATACCGCTTCCGCCCAAGTAGACCAATTCGCCGGGAACTGATCGGTATGTAACGAACAATGCTTCGTCAGTAGCTGCTGTACTGTTAGACTGTGTCTGTCTAAAAGTATCGTTCAGAGCACTAGGTGCCGTAGTCCAGTTAGTCCTATTGGCAGGATTACCAGTTTTTGGCATATAGCTAAAGTACCCAGCACGCCAAGCTGTGCTGGTTTTGGCACCAAAAGACTTATTCTTAAAGTCGCGGCGAAGTCGAAACTTCTCATTTCCACCGATGAGGATGGAGGTATTTGCTACTCCATTGATACTTGTGGTAACACCTCGGATGATCCAGTTAGTATCTGGAGCGTTGTAACTGAATACAGCAGTATTTCCCGTAACAGCAACTTGGGCCGAATAAGAGTGGTTAGTACCACTAATTGCAATTGGCCTGCTTCTTCGGGTTGACATGGTACTACTAGTGAGGGATGATACCAATGGCAATGTCTGAGTGATATTACTTCCTGTGGTAACAGTAGTAGCGTCAGTAATGCCTAGAATTGCGCCGCCGTATTGCTCAACAGGCAAGGTTCCAGTACCGCGACAGCTAACGATGTAGCCAGTCGGCAATTGATATAATGACATAACAAATCTCCACTTACGTGGTCGGTCCAATTAGTCCTGTAAAGAAAAATCCTATTTTCCTACTAATTAGTACGCTTAGAATTCGTCAGACGTAACGATATTAACTGCTCCAGATTCTCTCATTGCAAATAATTGTTTGTCATAATCGTGGTCAATTTCGGTATTAGATGTTATTGACTTATAACTTCCATCTTTGTAAATACCTACTGCCCATTTCTTTTTACCGGAAATTTCCCCCATAATTTCTGATATCAGTGTCTTTTTACCAATATTTAGTGCTTCTTCAACCCGTGGACGCACATCTGTGAGTGAGAATAGCTTGCCAATCCCTATGAAGAATCGGTATTTAGTCATAATTTTAAGTGCTTCTATTCCTAAAACCTCATCTAGAATTATCACGTCCCCTCTAGTTATAGGGAAATTAGTATGCGCTGTCCAGCAATCAAACATTTTAGTAGGATTCATTGGCTCTAATGGGCTATATAGTCCTAGAGGGGTGCGTAACATGATAGGATAAATTTCAAAATCTTCGCCACTCTCATCATCTCCATCATCTAATGTGTTTCTTGGCTCTTGCTCAAAATCAATCCACTGTTCCCATGCTATTTTTCTATCTGGCAACATGATGCCTCCAATACGCTAAGGCGTATACTCACTAGGTTTAATAGAGTCGTTAACTTTAGACACAAATTCATTTGCTTCTGATATTAACCCTCCTTCATATATTTTTGTATAGATTGTCTTTATGCAAGAACGGCGATTCTCTCCATTGAGAACCGAATCAGCCATTTCTATAAATGTCGAAATATTTTCGAAACCAAATTCGACTTTTAGATCATCATCCTCTATATAAAAACTAATGTAATGTGTAGGTTTAGACGGTTGAACTGATTTCTTTTGCCAGAACATTTACTGATTTCTCCCATGTAAATTCATTAGCCCTGTTTATTGCTGCCTGATTGATCTTGAGGTTCGACCTGTTCTTATGTACATCACGCATATGTGATACTAACTGATCGAAGCAATTTTGAGTGAATTTTCTCCATTTTGAAAAACCATGGAAGAAAATTCCGTCATAGGCTGTATCGTATGCATCCTCCATTTCGATTAATTTACATGAATTATTAATGAATTCAGTATGTCCAGTGCAGTTTGTGATGATGACTTCTTTACCTATTGCCATCATTTCGAGAGCTTCGAGGTTCCACCCTTCAGCCCTAGCAGGGAATACACCACAATCAGTCTGCTTCATAATATTAAATACATCTAAATGAGTGTTTACGCGAGGAATAAGCTGTATCTTGTCCCCAAGTTTAGACTGTAAGTACATAGTTTCCCATGCTCTTATCTGATTTTCATTTAGGAATGCATTAGAAGGCATCATGACCATAGAGACTTCGTCTTCTTTACTAAATGCGGCGTTGAACGCCTTAATCAGGACATCATGGCCCTTTCTGACCTCCCACTTACCGAAGTTTGCAAATACAGTATTCTGTTGTGAGTTTGGTTCAACTGGTGTGAAGATGTCCGGGTCAAATCCCAGCGGAGCTACACTAGTCTTTACCCCAGATTTTGCAGCTACGCCTTGTGCCCATTTTGTAGGCACTAACATCTTATCTGGATAGGACATATTGTGTATATCTGTCTCTGTCAGATCTTCAAGCTCGAATGCTGAATAGCCGATTGTGGGGCTTCCTGTGAATCCAGTCATGTCAAACTGGTGCCATAATTTTAAAGATGGTGCATTATGATGGAATTTACCAGTAGGAATTATAAATTTAGGATCTGGGCTATTGCGACCAATTGGTAAGTGCCGAACATCCCAACCTAGTTTTGTTAGATATTTTAACGTATAACTGCTGTGATAACCATAGCTCGTGGTATTAATTGGTGCAGTAAAATTTAAATTCATGTCGAAGTTATCCTTGTTATAATATCTACTGGAGCTGTCGTTATCATACTCTTACACCATTCATGCAGCCAAGTCATATCTTTTGATTCTAGATTTGGCTGTATAGATTCCTCTAGCGAAGCTACTTTGCGTTCTAATTCCGACACTCTGCGTCGGAGTTCTTCATTTTCCCGCTTTATCATCTCGGAGTGAGTTTCATATGCCATAAAGACCACCTAATTATGCGAAGCCTAATCCATGTATACTTTCAAACGTATCGCTGTTTTACGTATTGTTAATCCAGCAACTTCATGTGCAGCAGAATCTAGTTTTTGCCCCTGCTCAAGGAAGAATTCTGCCAACTCTAGCAGCCCTTCGACACTATTCGTAGAGTATAGTGGTATCGTCTTCAGCATTTGGATTTCTAGTTCCAGTTTCTGGATTTCTGGCAGGTCCGAACTGTACATGCTCATGGCTTATCTCCGACCTTAGATTGTTTAACAATCTTTCGTATTTTACACTTGCACGTAGCGTTTCCCGTTTTTTTGCAAGTTTCGCTTTTACGCGATTGTTTCGAGCATGTTTCTTCTTTAGTTGTATTTTCTTCATTAGATTTGGTCTCTGCATTGGACATATAGAATACTCCTTAGTGGAATTAGTGTATGTTCTAGCTTATCCATTTCATTTTTCAATGAAATTTCAAGACAGTGATCTTCAAGATTATCAAGACACAGATTGTAAAATTGATCGACGATCTTGTTTGCCTCAAGTGTCGGTAAAATGGAAGATATGTGTGAGTTATTCACTAAAACCACTGTGATCTTTTTCAAAATCTGCTACCGTTTTCTTTTACTGGTGATTTTTCAGCATTTGTTTCTTTTGGCTTCCGCCATATTTTTTCGAAGTGATCGCAATAGATAACCATACTACTGCGAGACACTCCATCCTTTTCATATTCATCTAATGCCAATTGTCCAGTAACTACTAGCCTATCTCCAATCTCTGGTTGAAAATAGTCAATGTCTCCCATACGCTCCCCAAAGATCTTGACATCGAAATACATAGACTTTGATTCATCTTGTCTATTCTGATAGTTCGATGCCAGTCTAATGATAGCAAATTTTTTGTCAGCAAAAAGCTTTGGTTCTTTGACAACATTGCCACGAATTACGATGGTGTTATTTTTCATAATATCTCCAATTTGTAAAGATAGGCCTTACTCTATTTTAGCCACATACGTGTAAAATCTAGAAACAAACTTACGATTCTGTAGGCAATTTGCTTATAATAAGCTGTAAAACCGCATAACTTCATAGGGACACACGATGGATATTGCTACAGTAAAAGGTAAAGTAGTCTACTTCAATGATAATGGATGTAATGTAGAAGATTGGCTCAAGCAGGGGCTAGGGATAGAATGAGCAGGATAACTCTAATAACTTCCCTTTACAAGGGGGGAAAACACATTGAAGCGTTTTTGAATAACGTCACGCAGCAAACTGCGTGGGAGGACTGCGATCTATTTATTGTGGATGCTAATTCTCCAGATCATGAATATGAAGTAATTAAAGAGTATATGATTAAGCATAAGAATATTCAATATGAAAAATTGCTTCATGATCCGGGTATTTATGGTTGCTGGAACTATATCATAAAAAATTCTGGGGCTGAGTATCTTACAAATGCCAATGTCGATGATGTCTTATTTGACACTTGTATCGAGAAACATCTGGCGTTGCTAGACAGCAACCCGGATATTGATCTTGCCTATTGTTTGAATGTACAGGTCCTTAAGGATGGAGTTACACCAGAAACACTAACTGGAGAAGAACCAGTTTTTCCAACTGGACCATTCAGCCTGTATAATATGTTGATGTGTAATCTCCCACATAATCATCCAGTATGGCGAAGCTCTTTAAACGACAAGTATGGCTATTTTGATACATCATATCATTCTGCCGCAGACTGGGATTTTTGGCTGCGGTGTGCGAGTCTAGGGGCTCGCTTTGAACTCATACCTGATAAGTTGGGTATCTATTACAGAAATCCTGAGGGTATGTCATCTAAAGAGTCTAATATGGATCGAAACCTAAAAGAGGTTGGGCATGTTAGAGATAAGTTTGTTCATATGCTATCTTATTTATGTAAGAA
>Ga0315284_10004516_pt1 | contig 19753 bp, 17 predicted proteins | sample YL17G09_16_MG_FD_203696 | JGI IMG/M metagenome (GOLD analysis project Ga0315284, IMG submission 203696) | Sediment microbial communities from Yellowstone Lake, YNP, Wyoming, USA - YL17G09_16 | ecosystem: Environmental > Aquatic > Freshwater > Lake > Sediment | place: USA: Wyoming | collected... | reverse complement strand
ATCCGGCGGAGTCGCGCGTGTCGGCGGGGGATTGGGCCACGCTAGGTCTCCGCCCTGCCCTCGCCGAGGAGGACCGCGACCGCTTCCTCCTCGCGGTCGAAGATGCGGAACAGACGGTCCAGGCGGGTGATGGCGAAGATCTCCCAGATGCGCGGGTCGATGTCCGCCAGACACAGTTCGCCGCCCGATTCCGCGAGCCGCTTATGCAACCGAATCAGTTCCCCGAGCGCCAGGCTGCTCAGGTGGTGGACACCCAGGAAATTGAGAATCACCCGCCGGCCTGGAACATCGGCCAGCGCCAGGAGCGCCTGGCCGAACGCCTGGACCTGGGCCTCGTTGAGAATAGCTTCGGCGCGGATTCGGGCCACCGTCACGCCATTGCGGTCCGTCGCGTGGATCATGTTGTCCTTCACCACTGTGGGACGACTCCTCGCGCGGGCAGGATAGGAAATGGTAGGCGGCGGTCAGGAACCTGTCAACGTTTTTTCCACCCCGCGGCTCACTTGGGGCAGCACAAAAAAGTGGCACTTCTTTTCCCGGGGGGTGCCACGGTTTGCTTGTCAAACCGTGCGCTGCACACCTGCCCCACCGATTGACAAGCAATCGGTGGCACCCCTGGACGTTGCCACTTTTTTGTGCTGCACCCCTCACTTGGCCACCCGGGTGCGCACCAGGAGCACCGCAATAGCCGCGGCGGCCAGGTACGGCCACAGGTCGGCGAGGGTCGCGCGGCGGCGAGCCTTGATCGACCCCCGAATTGCCTCGACGGCGGCGGCCGTGTCGTCGCGCCCCGGACCCGCCTGGAACCCTTCGTCGGACCCGATGAACGAAACACCATAGTCGCCGACCTCGTCAGAGAAAAAGCCCGGCTCCGCCGAGGCCAGATGGCCGGTCCTCCCCCGCATGGGTTCCAACGGCCTGTACGTGCGGTATTCCGCCACGCGGCGGTCTGCCGGCACGAGCCAGTCCAACGCCCGCCGCCAGAAGATCGGGAAGCCGGCCCGGCGGACCCAGTCCGTCGCCGGCTCGTCAAACCCAAAGAGGACCGCCAGGCGGCGCACGCCGCTCGCCTCCCAGGTGACGATAAGCGGCACATCGGGTGTCCCAAGGACCACCCGGGCCGACGGGTCCAAGGCGTAGCGCCGAACCGGACCGAGGCGCGGCGGCTCGAGGTACAGCGCGTCGGCCAGGGGATGGTCGACGGCGACGCGCCACTCGGCCGGCGCCTCCTGGTCCGTCGGGCGGACGGGCCCTGCCCCCTCGGGCGGAAGGATGAGGGCGGCCGGGCCTTTCCAGTCGGCCGGCAGCGCCGACGCATAGGCAACCACGAGATCCGTTTCAGGCGGCGGGGCCCCGGAAAGGTCGGGCGTTTCCAGGACAGCGGTATCCTCGCGCGCGACGAGGGCGCGACGAAGAGAATCGTTGCAATCGCCCGTCACTAGAACACAAAGATCCCGGCCGGGCTCCAACACGAGGTAGGCGGCATCATCTGCCGGAAAACCATCCGCCCGTTCCGCAAGTGCGACCCGAAGTCGAACGGGGGGGCGACCCGGCATGGCGAGAACATGCTCGGCGGATGCTCCGGGGGCGAGAAAGCGCGGGAGTTCGGCCAACCGATTGCCGTCGCCTTCCACGAGCAGATCGCTGGCCCCGGGCGTCGCCGTCGCCTGGGCAGTCACAAGGAGCCACCATTTCTCGCCCTCGATCCGCCCTGCGACGCGCACCAGGCCCACATTGTGCGATTCCGCTCCGCAGGCAAGAACGTACAGATTGGCGGGCAGCGCCTCCTGGGGCGCCACGTCGGTCACATAAAGGATAGGCAGATCCGGGTTCCCGGCGGCCTCGGCCAGCGCCACGGGGAGCGCATCGCGACTCGCCAGGACGAAGCCGCAGGTCCCGGCAAAGCGCCGCTGGAACCCCTCGGCTGTCACCCGCTCCGCGAGGACGGCATTCGAATCGTCGGGAACAAGAATAAGACGAATGGGGGCGCCGCCCAGGGCGCCCAGGACATCCGACATCATGGCCCGCGCCCCGTCCGCGCGCCGGTCCTGTTCGGCTCCGGCCCAGGCGCCCATGCTGGCCGTGCGGTCGATGACGAGCGTCGCGACAGGTTCCAGGGGCGCCGCGGTCCTGACGGCCGGCCGCGCGAGCGCGACGACCACCAGAAGCACCAAGACGGCATCAAGCCAGAGGAGCGGATCCGCCAGGCGCACCCGGGCGGAGGGTTTTCCGGCCGGCCCGTCGCCCAGCGCGCGCTTCCACAAGAGGAGCGACCCGACGACGACGCGCCGGCCGCGAGGCGCCAGAAGCCCCCACAGAAAAACGGCGGGCACGAGCACCAAGCCCACCAGCGACCAGGGGGCCAGAAGTTCCATCGCGCGCTGGGGCTCCGGTTCCTACAGGCGCTCTTCCTCGGCCTCGATGCGGACGACCTTCGTCGGCAGAAGGTGATTGTGCTGGTGATACAGCGTGACGATGCCGCTGACGCGCCAGCGGCTGTGCTTCCGGCCCTCGTCGGTGACGCTCTCCAGATACTCTCGCCATCGGCTTTCGAGGAGGCGCATCGGCGTATCTCCCGAGTCGAAGACGAAGACGGGGTTGCCCTCGGCGTCGTGGTCGAATCGGCCTTCGCGGTCGAAGATGCGTTTGCCCTCTTCCAGGGGCGAGGGGCCCGCCTTGACGGGCGGCTTGTACACGCTCTGCTTGAACGGATACTTTGGGTCCACGGGGGGAATAGCGGGGATCTCGACCTCCGGGACGGGGGCCGGCGGCGTGATGACCGGCTCGGAGGCTTCCGCCTCGGCGGACTTTGCGGCGGGCATGGAGGGAATCTCGACCTCGGGAATCGGCGCGGGCGCGGCGACAGGGGCTTCCGCGGATTCGGACGCTCGCGCGGAATCGGCGGCCCCGCCGCCGCCGACCGCCGCCACCAAGGGCCAGACCATCCCCATTGCCAGAAGGGCCGCCATCACGCCCGCCGCCTGCCTCATCACCGGTCTCCTGCCCGCCGGCGCCGGCGCCGCGGGAGGGTCACCGCACGCCGACGCACCAGGGCCATTGTACGGCCCCGCCGCTCGCCCGCCCAACCAATTGTCCGTTTGTCGGCCTCGTTCAGCGTTCCAGGCGCTCCGCCCGCCGTTCGAGCCGCTCGAGACGCCCGTCGTTTTCCTCGTGGATGCGGTCGATCTGGCGCTGGATCGCCTCGAATTCCTCGTCGAGCGACCGTTCGATTTCGTCCAGGCGACGCTCGATGCGGTCCATGCGTTCGAGGAGCCGGCCGATGTCCTTCCCGACGCCATACGGGTCGCCGGGCATCACCGGCGGCGCCAGGGGCCTGAGCCGCGGGGGCTCACGTTCCTCCGGCGATTCTTCGCGGGGCTCACGCCACTTCTTCATCCATTGCTCGACTTGCGGCCGCACGCCCTCGAGATACTCCCGCAGCCGGGGAAGTTCCTCGATCAACCCTTCCGGCAACCCGAGGAGCGGACCGCCTTCGTGCGGGGAATATTCACGGGCCGGCGCCTCGCCCAGAGTAACGCGCGTCTCCTGGCGCTTGCCCATACGGTAATAGGTCACCTCGATCTCGTCGCCGGGCTTGCGAGTTCGGAGACGTTCGACGAGGTCGGCCGGCGTCGTGACGGGCTGGCCGTCGATCCTCGTGATGACGTCGCCGGGAAGGAGGCCGGCCTTGGCGGCCGGGCTCGAGTCGGTCAGGCTGTCGACGAGAACGCCCTCGCCGGTGCCTGCGATCTCGCGCATGTCGTCGGAGAGGGGAACAGCCAGGATGCCAAGAAAGGCGTGCGGCCCGGCGCCGCCGGGACCTGACGGCCTCTCGGCGGGAGGTCCGCGGCGGGCGGGCGGTTCCCCGCGGACGGGTTCCGGGTGCCCGGCCAGGCGGACGTCGGCCTGACGGCGGGCGCCTTCCCGGTAATACTCGATGCGGACGCGGTCGCCGGCGCTCAAGCGGCGGACGGTCTCCACGAGGTCCGCCCCCGAGTTGATTTTTTCTTCGCCGACGGCGGTGATGACGTCGCCGGGCTCCAAGCCGACTTCCGCCGCGGGGCTGTCCTCGATGACTTCCGTCACCAGGGCGCCCGCCTCGGTGCCGCTTGCCTTTCTCGCTTCGCCCGTCAGGTCGCGGACACCGACGCCGAGAAACGCCCGGCCGGACTCGCTGGGTTCCGCTGCTTCGACGGGTAGGCGGCCCGGCTCGACTTCCCGGCCGTTCACCCACATGCGGACGCGAGGCGGACCGCCCCTCTCCGATTCGGTGCGGACTTCGACGCGGGCGGAGACCGACTTCTGCTCGTCGGCGGCCCAGGCGATTCCGGCGGCGAGCAGGATCCCCACGGCCGCCAAGAGACCACAGCAACGTTTCGCTTTCATGTGCGACTCCTTTCCTTGACCAGGGCATCCTCCATCATATCGTTTTGGGGGCGGCAAGGGAACGGGGTTTGGTGTGGTTGCGGGATCCGGGAATGCCTATAATCCAGGCCAAAGGGACCGGGGAGGACGCTCGGCCGATGACACAGGGCCTCGTACGGATCATCGTGAACCCGATTTCGGGCCGCGGTCAGGACCGCCGGCTGCTCGAGCACCTGGCGCTTCATCTGCGCCATCGCCATTTCTCCCTGGAGGTTTGCCGGACCGAGGGACCGGGCGACGCCCGCCGCCTCGCGGCCTCGACGCCCGACGACGCGCACTGCATCGTCAGCATCGGCGGCGACGGAACGCACCGAGAGGTCCTGGCGGGCCTCGTGGGCCGGCCGGTGCCGGCCTGCGTCGTCCCAGGCGGGACGGAGAACGTCTTTGCCAGGACCTTCCGCCTGACCGGCACGCTGCGCGAGATCCTGGGCCTCATCCAGAACGGCCGGCCCGTCGTGCTGGACGTCGGCTTGGCCGACGACCACCCGTTCGTCATGTTTTCCGGCATCGGGTTCGACGCCGCGGTGACGCGTCTGGTTCACTCGCGCCGGCGAGGTCCCATCGACCGCGGGGCGTATTACGCGCCGGTGGCGAAGTTGTGGCTGGATTACGATTTCCCGCCGCTTGTTGTGAAGGTGGACGGCCGGGTGATCGCCGAGGATGCGGGGCTCGTGATGGTTGCCAACACCCCCAAGTACGCCGACCGCTTGCGCGTCGCGCCGGACGCCGTGGCGGACGACGGCCTGCTGGACGTCGTGTGTTACCGGACGCGGTCGCGGTGGTCGCTCCTCTGGTACTTCATGCAGACGAAACTGGGGACCCACATCCGCGACCGCCAGATCGCGTACCAGCAGGGCCGGCGGATTGAGGTGACGTGCGCGAGGGGCGAAGTGCCGGTCCAGGTGGACGGCGACGCGATCGCCACGACGCCGGTCGTGTACACCGTGCGGCCGCGGGCTGTGCGGCTGCTGGTTCGGCAAAGGGAGAAGCGGGAATGATACGGGACTTCAAAACCGAGATTTGAAATTCCGGATCTCGAGTGCGCGAAGGAGAAGACAATGGCAACGCGAGAGGCAAAGGTCGGCAATCTCGTGCTGGCGAGCGATCGGCTCTTCCTGGTGGCCGGCCCCTGCGTCATCGAATCTCCAGACCTCTGCCGGCGCATCGCCGAGCACCTGAAGGCCGTGGCCGACCGGCTCAAGGTGCCCCTCGTCTTTAAGGCCTCGTACGACAAGGCGAACCGGACGAGCGGCTCGTCGTTCCGCGGGCCGGGCATCGACAAAGGCCTGGCCATTCTCGCTTCGCTCCGCGACGAGTTCCACCTGCCCGTCCTTGCGGACGTCCACACCCCCGCCGAGGCCGAGGCCGCCGGTAAGGTGCTCGACTGTCTCCAGGTCCCCGCGTTCCTCTGCCGCCAGACGGATCTCGTCGAGGCGGCGGCGCGGCACGGGAAGGCGGTCAATCTGAAGAAGGGCCAGTTCCTCGCCCCGTGGGACATGAAACCCGTCGTCGAAAAGGCCGAGGAAGCGGGCGCCGAAAACATCCTCGTCACCGAACGCGGAACGAGTTTCGGCTACAACCGCCTCGTGGCCGACATGACGGGCCTGCCGATGCTTCAGGCGCTCGGCCACCCCGTCGTCTTCGACGCGACTCATAGCGCCCAGACGCCTGGCGGCCTGGGAACCGCGACCGGCGGAAGCCGGGAGGCGGCCGCACTCCTCGCGAAAGCAGCCGTCGCGGCCGGCGCCGACGGCCTCTTCCTCGAAGTCCACCCCGACCCGGACAAGGCCAAGTCCGACGGACCCAACTCCATGCACCTCGCGGACCTCAAAGCGCTGCTAGAGCAGTGCTTGGCGATTAAGGCAGCGGTCAGCCGATAACCTTCATTGCTTTCCTGGCGCCACAGGCAAGGCCTTTCCGAGACGGAACGTAAGGTCGCCGGTTCGATGCTGGTTGTCCCATGGGGCGCCGCCATCGTCTTTCATGTCGCTGCCGATACTGTAGAAGATGACGGCGCCGTCCCTGGTGACCATCCTGAGCGGCTTGCCGTCGAAGGGGTCGGACGGAATAGCGGTAATGAACTTCGGCGTCAGTTCCTCGAGGGTTTTCGGACAGGCGCCCATCTCGGTGCGATACCGCGCGGCAGCCAAGCCGAGGCGCGCCAGCTCGCAGCTGGCATCCGCTTGGGCAGCCCTCTCCGAGCATGCCGAGAGGGCCGGGAACAGAAAAGCGCTGACGAGCCCTATCCCCGAACCCTCGCCGTCAAGCCGCTCGCCGAGCGTCTCCCACTGCCTATGCGTTTCGTGGAACGGCAGCGAAGTCAGGTTCTGATAGTCGCGCATCCCACTGGCGTAGAAGTCGAGGTCGGCTGGAAGGAGGAAAACCCGCCAGACCATCAGGCCGAGCGACGCCCACTTCGCAAACCTCATGTTTACGTCAGCGCCGCTGCCGCATAGCACTCTGAGTTCGTCGGCCTTCATCCGGTTCATGTCGGCAAAGAACGTCGTGCCGAACGCCTCTTCCATCCGAAAGGCCCGTCCGAGCGCATGGTTGTAGAACTGCGACCGGCTCAGCCTGACGCCGGACAGGTCGTCGGCTTTCACGTCGCCCGACTCCAGGACGCCTTCCAGCGTCTTCACGGCGGCCTGTTCCACGGCCATTGCCACGAGAGCCGAGATCAGGAGCGGTTCGCTCTGAACGTGTTTGCCCATCCGGAAAATGGCCTGGATATCATGGAAAGCCGGGCGCGGCTTCCCTGCGGCGGCACTGGCACGGGCACTCAGCGCCAACAGGTACGCCCCGTTGCGGAAGTGCCCGAGTTCCGGCAGCAGCATCGAGATGCTCGGACGGCCGTAGTCGCGGTCGAAGTAGCATCCTGACATGCCCGCGGCCTCGCGCAGCAACGCCAAGGCAGGTTCCTGCGTCTTGAGATACGCCAGCAAGGCGGGATCGGCAGGGTTAAGCGCGGCTGCGTCGTCCTGCTGTATCCAAGCAGTCCATTCCTTATCCCATTCAGGCGGCCGGTCTCCGGCCTGGTTCATGACGATGAACGCCTCGCGGTAGATGGGTGCGGCGTTATCGGCGTCCGGCACGCGGGCCGGCGCCACCGACAGTGCGAGCGCCCCCGCCTGAGACCGAACGGCCTCCAGGCGGTTCTGCATCGCCAAGTCCACGTTCCAGAACGTCATGACGAACAGCACCGCCACGGCCGCCAGCGCCACCCCCAACTTGCCGCGCGGCCATGCCGACGCAGCCGGTACAGGCTCTACGCCGCGTCGTCTGAGGCCGAGGCAAGCAACACTCACAGCACCGCCGGTAATGAGAATCGTCCAGGAAAGGCCGTAGTAGAACCAAGCCGGTCCCATCCAGCGCATCAGCATCCCCATCGGGATCGTGAAGCAGACTCCCACGGCAAGCGGAAAGAGAGCCGCCAACGCAATCAGGACGATTTGAAGCCAACGTCTCGTGAGCCTCGCCACGAGCGCTGTGATCGTTGCCACCAGAAGGCCGACGGCGGCCAGACCTTCGATCCACATCATGGCATAACCCACGGGGCACCCTCCTTGAGTTCGTGGAGCAGAAGCGCGCCGGCGGCTCTGCCGGCCGGTTGCGTCGCTGGCACCAGCCGCGCACCGGCATGCAGGACGACCGCTTGGCGACGTGCTTCCCGCTCGGGAAGAGACGGAACGAGTTCCTGTATCCAGGCAGCCGTTTGCGCAACGGCCACGCCGTTGCCGGGCCCTCGCAGACGCCAACCGGGCGGATTGGCGGCACGCATCGCAACGTTCAGCCACACGAAGAGGACCGCCGCGGCGGCGACAGCGGCAAAATGCCACGTCTCTTTCTGCTGCCGGCTCGGCTTGCGGCCGGTGGCGAGTTCGCGGCGAACCGCTGCCATCACGCGGTCCCGGTGATCGCCCCTCGGCTCCACACGCGGCCGGGCGCTCAGGCGGGCCGCGATCTTCGCCAAGTCAGGCGGCAGGGGTGAAGGTTCCACGGCGTTACTCCTTCAAGGCGGCACGAAGTTTCTCGATGGCATATCGGTACCGGCCGGCGGCCGTGCCCGGCCGGATTCCCAGCGCCTCGGCACACTCGGCGAACGTCAACCCGCCATCGACGTGCAGTGCGACCATCTCGCGCTGCGCGGCCGGCAGTGACGCCAGAGCACGCTCGAGGCGGACGGCGTCGTCAGACGTCTCTGCGGGCGGCGGCGCGCGAGAAACAGCCACCGTGGGAAGCGGCGGCCGGCGCTGCTTCTGCATCCGTCGGACGGCAGCACGGCGGAGCGACGCGAACAGGTACGCCTTGAGATCGCGGACGGCCCGAAGCCGCCCCCCTGCCCGCACGAGAGCAACAAATACGTCCTGGACGGCATCTTCAGCCTCCTCCCGCGAACCGACGATGGCAACCGCCACCCGAAACAGCGCCGCACCGTACAGGTCGTAGGCGGCGGCGAAGGCGGTCTCATCACCGGCGGCCAAGCCGTCTACGAGCGGCGCCTCGGGCGATGGCTTCATCAAGGGCTCCATACTACCAGAGTCGCTGCGCCGGACGATTTGTCTAACAAAATTGTGGGTGGATCGGCCCGGCAAAGGTGCCGGCAGACATCCTGGCGGTCAGCGGAGCGGCTTCTGGCCGAAGCGACGGCGAAGGCGGTTTGCCTCGGTCCAGAGGTCCGTGTCGAGCGACAAAAACTTGACGAGCGACGCCGTCGAGACTCGCACGGACGCTGCCGCGTCGCTCACTTTCCCTTCGGCCGCCTCGAGGCGGTCAAGCACCTGGGCCGCCGCCACAAGGTACGCTTCGCTCTTCTGGCTGACGCGCGGCCAGCGCAGCCGGTCGCGTCGGCTGACAGGGCTATGGCTGTTCATCGCCGATAGACAAACAGGGTACGGCCTCGGCTGAAGAGCCAGACCAGCCCGTTCGTCAAAGGCCTCAAGGCGCCAGGGGGCGGATCAGTATCTCTGCACGGTCAATCGTAGGTTGCACCTTCTCCCATCCAGTGCAAACCGAGTTAAGCCGCCCATGAGCCTTCGGCTCAGCCAGGCCCCCCGGTATCGCAAACAAGTGGTTCAAGCACAGACCCTTTTCTACGCTGAGGCTTACTGCCAGCCCACGTAGAACGAAGCATTGTAGATTCGGGGATCAGCACTCCGTTTGGGTTCAGGCAAGTTGGCCGGCGCGGGGGCCTCGTTGTGATAGATCCAAAGCGCCTCGGCGTTGTAGACGAACACCTCTTCGCGGCAGTCTCCCAAAGCGTCGAAATGCTGTACGTAGTACTGCCCGTATTGCGACTTGGATTCGTCGCATGCGGGCGGAAAAGGGAATTCGGCGGCGATTTTGCCATTACCATCCAGCAGCACCGGCGGCCCGCTCTGGCGACGGTAGAGCAGCACAAAACTCCGATTGCCTGTCCCAGTCCAACCATCTATTGTGCTGGCGATGGTAAGCCATCCTTGAGGCGCGGTGCGCCATAACTCCTTGCCTTCCTTGTCGTAGCAATACACCGTGCCCGCGTCGGGGCGCCCGGAACCGACTCGATCGACGAACACAACCTGTTTGCCGGGCTTGTCCGGAACGAACGCGCCAATCACGGCGTGCTGGGCGTGCCGGAGGGGCTTGCGCCAAAGGATCGTTCCGTCGGCGCCGAGCAGGGCCGCGTCCTTGCTGCACGCGATGGCGAACTCGATCTTGCCGTCACCGTCCATGTCGTCGGCATCCACGGCGTCATTGTGGTCGGGCAATTCCTTGCTGTGGTCCCACTTGACCTTTCCGTCGGGCCCGAACAGCGTATAGCCGCAAAGCAACTCGTCGCGTCCGTCGCCATCGACATCGATGTTCATCGGGAAGTGTCCGGTGTTGACCGTCTTGTTCCAAAGGAGGTTAAGATCCTTATCGCAGACCCAGATGTTCTTGTAGCGATCCTTGATCATCAGGTCGTTGGGCCTTGAGGCCCCGGTGAAATTGCCGATCAGAATGCTGTCGTTGCTCGGGACGGCGAACTCTCTCTCGACAGTTCCCGTGGCGCCGTCGAGGATGCGAAGGGTTCTCCCCTCAATCACAAGGACCTCGTTCTTTCCGTCATTGTCCCAGTCGTAGATCTGAACGGCCACGTCCGACGTCAATTGCCGGTTGTTCCTGTTCGCCTGGCCGCGCTGCCAAAGGCGTTTGCCGTCCAGGTCAAGTGCGGTAACACAGGTGATATTCTGGCCGCGGCTTTGGACAACCACCACGTCGGCTCGCCCGTCCCCGTTCAGGTCCCCGAATCGCATGACCATGCCGCCGAAATCGGCCAGGTCGATCTTCCGGATGCATGCGGGCCTGCCGCAGGCTGCGCCAGCGGTCGGCCCCGGATTCTCTCGGCGAGCCTCGGGTTGCTGTCCCCACGCAACGGAGGCAAAGATCAGATTGGCAAGAAGCGCCAAGGCAGAAAGCCGGAAACGCAGGGCCATAATGATCTCCTCTGGTCCGGGATTTTCCGGATGACTACTCGCTGACGACCGCCGCCGGCGATGTTCACGATTCTACCTGGCTTGGACGTTTCGCCAAGTGGATTCCCGGCGTCCCAAGCCCCTGCGGAGCCCTCCGAGCGGCGATTGGCTGAGGCTCACGCGCGACGAAGCGGCGCATGGCCGAAGCGACGGCGGAGGCGGTTTGCCTCGGTCCAGAGGTCCGTGTCGAGCGACAAGAACTTGACGAGCGACGCCGTCGAGACGCCCAGGGCCGCCGCCACATCGCTCACCTTCCCCTCCCGCGCTTCGAGGCGATCAAGGACGTGCGCTGCGGCCAGAAGATAGGTTCCGGATTTCTGACTGAGGCGAGGCCAGCGCGGGTCGGCCAGCGCCTCGGCGAGCAGACCGGCGGCCGGTGCCGTCGCGTCGACGGGCGCGCGGACGCGCACGGCAATCGCCTTGCGCAGGCGACGGACTGCCACGCGGCGGTTCTCGTGCTGGCTGCGGCGCTCGGTGGCCGTGACGACGACGCCCGTCGGGCGATGCGTCAGGCGGACGGCCGAATCCGTCACATTCCGGTGCCCCCCGCCGGGGCCCCGCACGCGATGCGTTTCGACCGTGCACTCGGCCAGGAGTTTCGCGTCCGGCAGCATCAGCGAGCCGTCCCTTGCAAGAGCCATGGCCTCTCCGCAGCCTCTGATCCCGCGGACATTGTGCGCTCTCTGAAGAGACTTCGACCACAGAAAAACCGCCCGTTGCATCCGTCGGCAAACGGCTTAAGATAGGGCGTTCATGGATGACCATACGCTGGAGCGGCTGGAATTCGGAAAGGTGCTCGAGCGGATTGCCGCCCGGGCCCGGCTCGGCCTCGGGGCTGAGGCGGCGCGCCGCCTGCGCCCGGCGCCCGACGCCGCGGCCGTCGAGACCCGCTCCGCGCGGATCCGCGACGCCATGGCCGCCCTCGACGCCGGCGGCGCGTTCGGCGTCGAACCGTTCGAGGACCCGGCGGACCTTCTGGCGCGCGCCGGGGTCGAGGATGCCGCCCTCTCGCCGGCCGACCTTCAGACCGTCGCGACGATTCTCCGGAACGCCCGCGACATCCAAAAGACGGTCAAAGGGATGCGAGGGGCCGCGACGGCGCTTGTGAAACTGGCGGCGGACCTCGCGCCCGAGCCGGCGCTCTTGAAGGCCATCGAAGAGGCCATCGAGCCGGACGGCACGGTGGCCGACCGCGCCAGCCCGGACCTGGCGCGCATTCGCCGGGCCATGCGCGACGTCCAGGAACGCGCCCGCCTGCGCCTCGAAAAGATGGTCCAGCAGGCGGACCTCAAGCCGTTCCTGACGGGCGATTACGTCACGCTCCGCAGCGGGCGTTACGTCATCCCCGTCCAGGCCGTCCAAGCCGGCGAGATTCCCGGCATCATCCACGACCGTTCGGACTCCGGCGCCACCGTCTTCGTCGAGCCGCAGCAAATCGTCGCGCTCGGCAACGAATTGCGGTCGCTGGCAGCCGACGAGCAGCGCGAGGTCCAGCGGATCCTCCGGGCGCTGACCGCCCGCGTGCGGGCGCACCTGGATCCGCTCCGCGAGACTGTCGCCGCCCTCGTCGAGTTCGACCTCGTGCGGGCGTGCGCGCTCTGGGGGCGCGAGTTCCGGATGACGCCGGCGACGTTCAGCGACGACGAGTCGCTCGTCATCGTCCAAGGGCGGCACCCGATCCTGGAAGAGGCGCTCGCGGAGAGCGGGCGGGAGGTCGTCCCGCTCGACTTCGAGATCGGCGGCCCCGTGCGGACCATCGCCATCACCGGCGCGAACGCCGGCGGAAAGACGGTGGCCCTGAAAACGATCGGCCTCCTGACACTGCTCGCACACAGCGGCCTGCCGGTCCCCGCCGATGAGGGGACGCGCCTCCCGCGCCTCCGCCAGGTGCTCGTGGACATCGGCGACGAGCAATCGATCGAGGCGAACCTCTCGACGTTCACCGGCCACATGCAGCACGTCCGCGAGATTTTGGCCTCGGCCGGCGAGGGGACGCTCGTCCTGCTGGACGAAATCGGCGCGGGGACCGACCCGGTCGAAGGCGGGGCGCTGGCGTGCGCGGTCCTCGGGGCGCTCCACGAGAAGGGCGCGACGACCGTCGTCACGACACACCTGGGGCAAGTGAAGGGCTTCGTTCACGAGCACGCGGGAATGGAGAACGCGGCGGCGGAGTTCGACCCGGAGACGCTCGAGCCGACGTACCGTCTCATTCTCGGCCGGCCCGGCGCGAGCCACGCCCTGCGCATCGCCCGGCGTCTCGGATTGCCGGAGGACGTCCTCGCCGCGGCCGAAGGGCTTCTCGACTCCGGCGCGATCGAAATGGAAGGCTTGCTCTCGCGGCTTACGGAATCGTTGAAGAAGGCGGAGGCTGAGGCCGACACCGCCCGGCGCGAACGGGCCGAGGCCGAGGCAGCACGAAAGGAACTTTCGAAGCAACTGGCCGACCTGAAGCGCGAGCGCAAGGAGGCCCTGCGGAAGGCGGCGGAAGAGGCGCGCGGCCTGGTGGAGAACGCACGGCGCGAGATGGAGCGGGCGCTCGAACAGGCTCGCCGCGCAGGCGCCCCGGCCGAGGAGACGCGCGACCTTCGCCGCCAGGTCGAAGAAAAACGCGACGCCCTTAAGAAGAAGGCGGGGGAACTTGCGCCGAAGCCGCGAAAACCCCTCCCCCTCAAGAGCCTGAGCGAAGGCCAACGCGTCTGGGTCGAGACGATGAAGTGCCACGGAACGGTGACCAAGATCAACGGCCGGCGGCGAAAGGTCACGGTGGACGCGCGGGGCCTCTCCATCGAAGTGGACGCCTCGGCCATCCAGCAGCCGGACGAAAAAACCCCGCCGCCCGAACCCGCCGCGGGACGGACGATTGTGCCGCACCCCTCGGCCGTCGCGCCGGAAGTGAGCCTGCGGGGCGAACGCTACGACGCAGCCCGCCGGCACCTCGAAACCTACCTGCACGAGGCGTATATGGCGGACCTGGCGAGCGTGCGGATTATCCACGGCCACGGGACGGGCGCCCTCCAGCAGATGGTCCACGAGTTTCTGAAGGAGTTTCCGCTGGTCGAGTCGTTCCGGTTCGGGGAGCGAGGCGAAGGCGGCCGCGGCGTAACGGTGGCGACGTTTCGGTGAGGCGGCCGCGGAGCCACGGTGATCCAGTTCAAGCAACGGCGTCTATAATTCTATAGAAAGCGCCTTTAAAACCTTGGGTGCCACGGATTGCTTGTCAAACCGTGCGCTGTACACCAGCCCCACCGATTGACAAGCAATCGGTGGCACCCTCGCACGCGGCACTTCTTCGGGTGGCGGGTGCCACGGATTGCTTGCAATCCGTGCTCCTTGAGACGATCCTGCAAACTCATGCCTTTGCATCGTAAGAAATGCGTGCGGTACAATGAACCCGGACACGCCCACTCGCAGACGTTTTCCTGCAAGGGTCGCTGTCCTCTTCTGGTTTCAGATTTGACCAAGCAACTTCTCGTCGAGTCTTTGGCAGCCGCCCGGCAGCGATACGGATTTGACATCTGGGCCTATGTCATCATGCCGGACCACGTGCATCTGCTCATCTGGCCCAGGCAGCAGGATTATTCCATCTCGGAGATACTCCGGGCGGTCAAGCGACCCATGTCGTTTCGGGCTCACCAGCAGAAGCTCCTAACCGAACCGGGTTTCTGGTTGCCCGGCGGGGGATACGACCGCAACATCACCATTCCCAAGGCGGCGCACGCGGAGATAGCCTACATCCACGCTAACCCGGTGCGAAAGGGGTTGTGTGCAAGACCGGAGGACTGGCGGTTTTCAGGTGCTGCCTTCTGGTTGGGGCAGCACGACGTGCCTTTGGAAATGGACCGCACCGTTCCACCGGCCGAATTCTGAAGCAGTGTCGATTGCACGGATTGCAAGCAATCCGTGGCACCCCGAATGGGTCTTCCCTGCAATAAGCAGGTGCCACCGTTTGCTTGCAAACGGTGCGTGACGCGATTGCACGGATTGCAAGCAATCCGTGGCACCCCGAATGGAGGTTTTCGCCCCACAAAGCGGTGCCGCTGTTTGCCGTCTACAATTCTATAATCACCTCGTCGAGCGGGCGTTTGGGCACGTGATGGACGCTTTGGGCGTCGCGGTAATAGTCCACGCCGGCGCCCGCTTTCATCTCCTCCAGGACGCACTTCTCGGCCGGGACGCCGAACGCGATGACCAGAAGAATCTCGTACCGCTCGGGGATGCCGAACTCCTTCCGCACGCCGTCACGCTGGACCGTTCCGATCATGCACCCGCCGAGGCCTTTCTCGACGGCCGCCAGGAGCATCGACTGGGTGGCGATGCCGTGGTCGCACCCGGCGTCCTTCGAGATGTGGGTGTCGCACAGGATAATAATGTAAGCCGTCGGCCGTTCGCCCACCGCCGGGCCAGGCCAATCCTTGAGCGCAGCCGCCCACCCCAGATACGGAAAGAGCCGTGCGCACGTGTCCGCGTGATTCAGGAGGACGTACTTGAGTGGCTGGCGGTTGGCGGCGCTGGCGGTGCGGCGGGCGATGTCGACGAGGCGGTGCAGTGTCTCGCGCTCAATCGCGCGGGACTGGTCGAATCGGCGATACGAACGGTTACGGACGATGAGCGATTCGAAATCCATGGGTCCTCCTTTCTCGGCCTGGACGAGAGCGTAGCCGAACGGCACTTTCGGTTCAAGCCCTGCAATTCGCGGCGCCGCTCGAACGGCCCTCTCAAAAAGCCTAGACATTGACAACCGGTCCAGCCGACTGTATTAGGGCGTGCCTATTTCGATGGTTGGGAAGCGGAGACGCGCGTGGCGAAGAATCTGGTCATCGTCGAAAGCCCCGCGAAGGCGAAGACGATCGAGCGCTACCTGGGCAAGGATTTCCGCGTCCGGGCCTCGATGGGGCACGTGCGCGACCTGCCTCCGAAGAAACTCGGCGTGGACATCGAGAACGATTTCCGGCCGACGTACACGCTCCTGGCCGGCAGGAAGAAGGCGATCGACGCGCTGAAGAAGGCCGCTGCCGACGCCGACACGATCTACATGGCCACGGACCTCGACCGCGAGGGCGAGGCCATCGCCTGGCACCTGTGCGAGGCGCTCGGCCTGGACCCCGCCCGGGCCAAGCGCGTCGTCTTCAACGAGATCACGCGCCAGGCGATCCAGGAGGCGTTCGCCCAGCCCGGCTCCATCGACATGGACAAGGTCCGCTCGCAGGAAGCGCGGCGAATCCTGGACCGGCTCGTGGGATACAAACTCAGCCCGCTTCTGTGGAAAAAGGTGGCGAAAGGCCTCTCGGCCGGGCGCGTCCAGAGCGTGGCGGTGCGCCTCATCGTCGAGCGGGAGCGGGAGATCCGGGCCTTCAAGGCCGAGGAGTTCTGGCGCATCACGGCCCACCTGAGGCGGCCGGGCGAAAAACAGGCCTTCAAGGCCTTGCTGGCGGAAGTGGACGGCCAGAAGTTCCGCCCCGGCGCGGAGGCCGACGCCAGGCGCGTCGGCGCCGCCATGCGCCAGGCCGCCTACCGCGTCGCAAGCGTGCGGAAACGGCGGGCGCAGGACCGGCCGTCCCCGCCCTTCATCACGAGCGAACTGCAGCGTGCGGCCAGCACGGAACTGCGGTTCAGCGCGAAGAAGACGATGTTCATCGCGCAGCGCCTGTACCAGGGCGTGGAACTCGGGGCCGAGGGCTCCGTCGCCCTCATCACGTACATGCGAACCGACTCGCACCATGTCGCCCCCTCGGCCCAGGCGGCCGCTCGCGACCTGGTCACCCAGGCGTTCGGCGCCGACTACCTTCCCGACCGGCCGCCCGTGTACCGTTCCCGGGACCGGGCGCAGGAGGCGCACGAGGCGATCCGGCCGACGGATGTCGCGCAGACGCCGGAGTCGGTCCGGCAGTTTCTCGACCGCGACGAAGCGCGGTTGTACGAACTGGTGTGGAAGCGGTTCGTCGCCAGCCAGATGAAGCCGGCCGAGTGGGACGTCACCGAGGCCGAGATCGAGGCCGCGGGCGGCGGAAGGCAGGGACTCTTCAAGGCCCGCGGGCGCGTTCTGGTGTACGACGGCCACACGCGCGTCTCGGGCGTCCGGCTGGGAAAGGACGAGCAGGAACTGCCGGGCCTCGCGGAAGGCGAAGCGCTGGACCTCGCGAACCTGGAGGAGACGCAGCATTTCACGCAGCCGCCGCCGCGCTACTCGGAAGCCACGCTGGTGCGCGAACTGGAGAAGCAAGGCATCGGCCGGCCGAGCACCTACGCCCCGATCATTTCGACGATCCAGGATCGCGGGTACGTCGAGCAGGTCAAGCGCCAGTTTCACGCGACCGACCTGGGGGAGATCGTCACCGACAAACTCGTCGAGCACTTCCCGAAGATCATGGACGTCAAGTTCACCAGCCACCTGGAAGAAGAACTGGACAAGGTGGAGGAGGCGAAGGTAGAATCGCTGAAGGTCATCCGGGAGTTCTGGGAACCGTTCTCGGAGGCCCTACAGAAAGCGGGGGAAGAAATGACAAGCGAGAAGAACAACGTCCACGAAGACGCCGGGCCGTGCCCGGAGTGCGGCAAGCCGCTCCTGAAGCGTTGGTCGAAGCGAGGGGCGTTCCTCGGCTGCAGCGGCTTCCCCGAGTGCAAGCACACGCAGCCGCTGGAAGGCGAAGCACGCCCGCAGGCGAAACCGACCGAACACAAGTGCGAAAAGTGCGGGGGGACGATGCTGCTGAGACTGAACGGGCGCGGGGAGCCGTTCCTCGGCTGCGAGAACTTCCCGAAATGCCGCAGCACCCTCCCATGCGACGCGGAAGGGAACCCCGTCAAGCCCGAGCCGACCGGCGAGGTCTGCGAAAAGTGCGGCGCGGAGATGGTGGTCAAACGCGGGCGGCGAGGCCCGTTCCTGGCGTGCTCGGCCTATCCAAAGTGCCGAAACGCCAAGCCTCTGGCGGGCGAAAAGCGCGCGGGCGGCAAGAAGCCGGCCAGCACCGGCAGCGCATCGGCGGGTGGCACTGGTCCCGGTCCCGACCTGTCGGGAGGACCCGCCAGTGCTTCGCGACCGCCGAAGGCCAAGGCCGAGCCCACCGACCAGACTTGCCCGGACTGCAGCCAGCCGATGGTCATCCGCTCCGGAAGCCGGGGGCGATTCCTCGGCTGCTCCGGGTACCCCAAGTGCCGGCACACCGAGAACCTCCCCGAGGATATCGGGGAGGAATGACGAATTCCGAAATCCGAATTCCGAATCAATGACGAAACGACAATGACGAAAGGCGTGCGAACGCGCGACCTTCGCCATTCGGTTTTCGGATTTGATTCGTCATTCGCCATTCGGATTTCGTCATTACCGGTCCACGCCGTTGAATCCCCCGCCCGGGCTGCTATACTGGCCACGCCGCAGGCGCGTCGCGCCTGCACAAGCGCGTGCGAAGGGAGCGATGGCCGATGCGCATCACGGTCCTGGGGTCCGGAACGAGCCACGGCGTGCCGATGATCGGATGCCGGTGCCCGGTCTGCACGTCGGAGGACCCCCGCAATCGCCGCCTGCGCACGAGCGCCGCCGTCCAGATGGGTGCGCGGACGCTCCTCATCGACACGACGCCGGACCTCAGGCTCCAGGCGATAACCCACGGCCTGGACCGCGCCGACGCCGTCTGCTTCACGCACGCCCACGCGGACCACATCATGGGCTTCGACGAGTTGCGGCGGTTCGGCGAAATCAGCGGGCGGTGCGTCCCGGTGTACGCGACGCCTGCGACGCTCGCGCGGCTTCAGCCGACGTTCGAGTATGCGATCACGGACGCGGGCTTCCTGTTCGGCATCCCGCTGGTGGAGTGGCACGCCTGGACGGAGCCGGTGGAACTCTGGGACCATCGCCTGACGCCGGTGAGCCTCATGCACGGCGTGCACCCGGCGACGGGCGTGCGGATTGACGCCCCGGAAGGATCGTCGCTCGCGTGGTGCCCGGACTGCTGCGGCATGCCGGAAGAGTCGAAAGCCCTGCTGCGGGGGCTGGACGTCCTTTTCCTGGACGGCCTGCGCCACGAGCCGCATCCTACTCATTTCACCGTGTCCGAAGCGGTCGAGGCGATCCGGGAACTCGCACCCCGGCAAGCCTATCTCGTGCACATGACGCACGACCTGGACCACGCCCGGACGGAAGCCACGCTGCCGACGTTGAAGGAAGTGCCTGGCGGCGTGCGGTTGGCGTACGACGGCCTCGTGCTTAACGTCCGGCGCCAGAGGGCGTAGGGCCCCTCGCCACGCGGACGGCCGAAACCCCATTCCCCACGTGTCCAGTGAGGCGGCCCCGGGCGGCCGGAGGCCGACGCGGGGAGACTCCTGCGGTTTAGCGGCCCAAGGGGGCCCTTCTGGGCAGAGACGGGAATGGCTTGAAGTCGGGCGGCGTGGCGGCTAGTATTCCATACGGGAAGCGGTTTCGCGAACCGACGGGCACGGGGCACGCCGCGGGCGAGGCAAGGTAAACATGAAGACACAATGGCGCCGGAAAAACACGGAGCGGGCCTTCACGCTCGTCGAACTCCTGATCGTGATCGTGATAATCGCGATCCTGGCGGGCCTCCTGTTCCCGGCCATCACGGCCGCCGTGGAAAACGCCCAGAGCCTCGAATGCCGCAACAACCTCAAGGGACTTTCCGCAGCCGTTTTGAAGTACGCTGCGGAAAACAATAACGTCATCGTGCCAGCGTACGACGAAGAGGCCGAATTGAGATGGGCCAATATTCTGGTGATGCGCGGTTATGTGAAGGCGACGAATCTCGTCGCGAAGCCCAACGAGGACCCGCTGGAGAAACGCAGCATCCTGCTGTGTCCCTCGACCTTGTCGGTGGAAAATACGACGG
>Ga0315284_10004515_pt1 | contig 19759 bp, 14 predicted proteins | sample YL17G09_16_MG_FD_203696 | JGI IMG/M metagenome (GOLD analysis project Ga0315284, IMG submission 203696) | Sediment microbial communities from Yellowstone Lake, YNP, Wyoming, USA - YL17G09_16 | ecosystem: Environmental > Aquatic > Freshwater > Lake > Sediment | place: USA: Wyoming | collected... | reverse complement strand
ACTCCAATTGGCAAGGGCCGATCTGGCCTCATGCCAATTGGATGGCCATGCATGCCCTGATCCATTACGGCTATGGGGAACAAGCCCTGGCGGTGGCTGAGCGAGTCACCCGTCTCTGTCTGATTGACCTGGCGGCCAACGGCATGATGCATGAGAACTACCATGCCGAAACAGGCGCGCCGCTTGCCGCGCCCGACTTTGTGAGCTGGAATCTCCTGGTCGTGCAGATGATCGAGGAGGCCCGCACGGGCACCTTCAAACCCGACCCCCCACAGTCACTCTGTAATTAACGCGATAGCCATGCTCCGCGAAAACTCCGCTTCGACTGATTTTACTGAATTTTCGACCTCTTCAACTTCATCCTGCGGGCATGAAGATTCTGCTCATGACGGTGGTCGTGCAAAAATGGGCAACTATTTCACCAAATCCCTGGCCATAACCGAACCGCCGTGCAGTTTCAGAAAATAGTTAGGGAAATAGGGGGAAATTGGGGAAATTGGGGACGGGGGGATGGGGACGCAACCCGTTATTCGGGGGATGGCCGACTGATGGCGGCAAGATCCCGACCGGATAATATGTTGACACATCTTCACCCTCAAGATTCCCGCTGGTAACCTGGTACGTCCGAACCGTTCTCAGCATTTCTAGGACGGAACTTGGTTAACGGTGCGGATGTCGCGCGTTTTTCCCCCTGATTGCCGACGTGGTCACCGGCAAGGTCGCCGTGCGCGAGGCGGCGACGCGGATGCCGGAAGAACGTGAGGAGCGGGAGCCAGCCGACGAGGCTGAGGAAACTATTGCCAGTGAAGAGACTGGAGAGGATACTGAGGGCGAATCTGAGCCGGAGTGATCTCATGGCAGCGGGAAATATGGGCAAGCAAAGAAAAAGGGCTCGAACTCTTCGCACATTCAAGGTTAGCGAGAGGGCGCCGGATTATGGCACATCCGGCATTGTTTTGTACCAGGCTTCCGACGGGAAAGTCAGTCTCGACGTGCGCCTGGACCGGGAGACCCTTTGGCTCAACCTCAACCAGATGGCGACTTTGTTCCGGCGCGACAATTCTGTGATCTCGCGCCACTTGAGAAACGTATTTGAAACCAAAGAGTTGGAGAGTGATTCAACTGTTGCATTTTTTGCAACAGTTCAAGACGAGGGCGGGCGAGCGGTGAAGCGCCAGGTTGAATACTACAACCTCGACGCCATTATCTCGGTCGGCTACCGGGTTAATTCCAAACGCGGCACACAATTCCGCGTCTGGGCTACCGGTGTCCTGGGCGACCATATCCTCAAGGGCTACTCGGCCAATGAGAAGCGACTGAAGGAACTGAAGCAGGCCATTCGCCTGGTGGCCGATGTCGTTGCCCGGCACGAACTGGCGGGGGATCAAGCCGGCGCTCTCCTGCGCGTCGTGGCTGACTACTCCTTTGCCTTGGACGTCCTGATAAACGGGTTGCGTCCCCTATTTCGTATTTCGCGTACTGGACAACGCCCATGACAGCCGTCCGGGATCGGGTCCTGCAGAGTTTGAGGAAGCGAGCATAAAAGGAGCTATTCTTTTCTATTGAATACCTCAATCAATGAAGTCTTTTTCGACGGATCTATGTCGGTAGTCTGAACGGTCAGAACGCGACCATCATCCGAGAGTTTATAGGTTGTATAGCTTCCGTATATGTTAGCTCCTACTGTACGCGTATTCTTTGCAGTAAGAACCTTTTTGTCGGATGACCATCTTGCAGATTTCCTGTCAATACCACCCTGTTCCTCCTTGCTTGTTTCTTTGCCGTCAAAGGTGTACGTGTATTCAGGCATAGTGGTTTTCTCACCGTTTTTCGCCAGGAAGATTTCGCCAATCGTGATTGAATCAGCTGTTTGTTTAACGGTACAGGTCACACGATATTCCTTATATGAAGCATCGCTTTTTGCATTGTCAAGAGTCCAGACACCGGAAAAGTTGACAGGTGTCTGCGCATCCAGGCGAGTGACAATCAAAAGCAAAGACAGAACAAGAATAGACCTTGAATAGATATTGTTTCCGGTTCCAAGCGATCGAAGTTTTGTCATGACTGCGTAAGCTCCCCCCGTTCAAGTAGACAGCGTGAAAGTAGACTCCCCGGCGATGTGGCGTTGGTCCCTTAACGAGATGTTTGATGAGACGCTCAGGACCAGTCGCCAGCCGATAGCCCGTATTAGAGACCTCCCGTGACCTGCTCCCCAAGTTTGATCCAAACGTTATGTGACTCCGGCATTAATAGGCAAATGCTTTTCCCTGCTGGTGAGATCATACGACGGATCGCTGATGAAAGTATGCGGAATTCTCTCTCCGTGCAGGCAAGCGGGCGCATTGGAGCAAGGATTGGAACAGGTGTGGAATGTTGTTCTGCGGGAGAGCTGTGATATACCAAACCATGGCGTAAGGTAAAGATTTTCGGCCGACCCTCAAGTTTCTGCGGAGAAGCAAAATATGGTTGGCAATGAGCCGTTATCTCGGTCGAAAACAAGCACACCTAAATCGAGTTACGCTCAACAGCTGGGCATGAAATCCACTTCTCTGCTGGCGATGGAGACAGGAGCGCTTACTGCACAGTCCTCATGCCACGACGCGGTACAGGGCCCAGCGTCGCATCTGAACTGGCAGGTCAGGCCGCTTGTTTGTAATAATATCGCAGCATGCCACCCAGTCGCTCGCGGCACACGACTTCACCTTTTGTGCGGCCCACTTCTTCGCCCGGCTCAAGCAGTCGGTTGCCGAGCCCCTGATGATTGCGCTCGGCGTGATAATGGGCAAGGAAACCGACTACCGCGGCTTTTAGCGAGCTCTCTCCGAAGAAAATCATCCGATCGAGGCACTCCTCTTTGACTGCTCGCATAAATCGCTCAATATTAGGGCAAACTGTCATTAACTTCCGAGTCCCCATCACATTCTTCGCTGCGGGCAGCCGCCAAACGGTCTGCCTACGCCCCGGCTACTTCGCCCCAGCCTGCCTGAGGATCGCAGCCATGCTGGAGTCCTGTTTCTGAGTGGCTATCTTCATCGCCGTGTCCCCTCTTTTCGTGATCGCATTCACATCGGCGCCTCGCGCCAGGAGCATTTTCACGCTGAAGGGATCCCCTTTCTCGACGGCGGCGATAAGCGCCGAGACTCCCGCATTATTCTGCAGGTTGACTTCCGCGCCGTGATCGAGGAGGATCTGCGTCATTTCCGGGCTACGCAACAAGATAAGTGCCGTGCTTCCGTCCCCAGCTTTCGCGTTGACCACGGCTCCCCTTCGGATGAGGACTTCGGCGACCTTGGAGTTCCCAGTCACCATAAGGGGTGTCTTGCCGTCGAGCATCCGTGCATTGACATCGGCCCCGCGCGCCAGAAAAAGCTCGGCAAACTCAGGGTACCTGGCACGGTGAAGTGCCGTATTTCCCTGGTTGTCTCGGGCCATGATATCCGGCTCCTGTCTTAAAAACTCCTGCATGAATTGGAGGTCGCTGATGCCCGCCAGAATCATCAGCGGAGTTTCGCCGATGGGCCCCGGGGTGTTGGGGCTGGCGCCGCGCTCCATGAAAAGCCGGGCACAATCCATGCACGGCCCGAACCCGCACGAGAAAGAGGCATAAACATTGGCAGCCTTGGGATTCAATCGCGCCCCTTTTTCCAGAAGGACCCTCATCGCAGATGCGTTGCAGGCATTCTGGGACAAGGCGTCTCTGCCGCTGCGAGTCAAGGCATTGATATCGGCTCCATGTGCGGTCAGGATACGGATGAAATCTGGTTCGCCGGCAGCCAGCAATGGCGTGAGTCCATCTGACCGGGCCGCATTTACATCGGCGCCCCGGTCGACGAGAAGCCTGACGATATCCGGCCTGTAATAGTGCTGGGTGAGTCCGGCGAGCAGCGGTGTATTCCCCTGTTTGTCCCTGGCATTGACGGCGGCTCCTCTGTCAAGGAGCAACCGGACGACTTCGAGCGTGCTCATCTCGATGGCTCTCATGAGCGCCGTAAAACCATTCGTGGCCCTTGCGTTCACATCCGCGCCTTTTTCAATGAGCAGCTTCAGGATTTCGGCGTCTTGACTCAGCCGCTCATACGAATTGGTATAAAAGAAGGCCGTGCGGCCTTCCTTATCCACGGCATGAATCCCGGCTCCGCGTTCCAGAAGCTGGCGGATGATTTCCATGCTGCCGATGGAGACGGCCTCCATCAGCGGAGTCCGGCCCTCCGAGGTGGCGGCATTCACATTGGCACCCTTGCCGGCCAGCAATCGAGTGAGCGTCGCGTCTCCATTGCGCGCTGCAGAATGTAATGCCGTCTCCCCCACGCGATTCGCGGCATTTGGATCTGCGCCCCGTTCAATGAGAAACACGGCAGTACCACCCCTATTCCGGTAAGCGGCCTTGGTAAGCGCAGTGTCCAGGTTCATATCACGGCCGTTCACCTCGGCTCCCTGCGCCAGCAGAGTCCTCACGGTATCGGTGTCGCCGTTCTCTGCTGCCCCGAGGAGGGCTGCCACCGAGAAACGGGTTTGGGATTTGAGCTCGGCGGCCTTGGGCCCAAGCGATTTTTCCGCTTCGGCCTGCGCTTTGTTGTCCAGCCCCATGGTTTTCATTCCTTCGGTCAGCGCGTCCGCCTTGGCATCGATCCTGGCTCCCTGTTCTGTCAGCGCCTTTACAGCTTCGGAACGCCCTTGCTGCGACGCCAGGAGCAAAGCCGTCTGCCCGGCAATGGTTTTGGCGTTGATGTCCGCACCTTTCGCCAGGAGAAGACGGACGATTTCCGCATGGTTGCCGCCGGCAGCCATCATCAGTGCGGTCAATCCTCCGGGGCCATGCGCATTCGGATCGGCGCCTTTTTCCAGCAGTAGCCGTACAGCTTCGGTCCGGCCTGCGCTGGCCGCCGTTATCAGCACGGGGAATCCCTCTTTGTCCGGCCGGGCATTTTTATCCGCACCTCTCACCAGCAGGTCTTTCATCGCAGCGACATCACCGGTGGCCACAGCAACCACCAGATCCCTGTTCAGCCTGTCCATGGGATTTACGGCGGGCAGGACCGCAGGCTTGCCGGTCAGGAGCTTGGCGATTTCCGAATGCTTCTCCTTCGTGGCGATGTCAAGCGCGGTTTGTCCAAATACATTTTTGAGTCCGGCGTCCGCCCCTTTGTTGACCAGGAGGCGGGCAACCTCTTTTCTGTCATCCTGAGATGCCTTCATCAGCAGCGTATTCTCGCCATAAGAACGTGCGTTGCAATCCGCGCCTTTGTCCAGGAGCAGCGCCACAACCTCGTCCCGTCCCGCGGCGTACGCCCATTCGAGCGGCGTGACCGCATCGATGCGCGCGTTGATATCGGCCCCCCGGTCGAGAAAACCGGTGACTTTTTCGATGTTCCCGGAAAAGATCGCGTTCATCAGATCCTTGTATCCCGCTTGCACCAATTCGGGGCTGACCGGTCGCGAAGTAAGCAACTTCACGATTTCGAGCCGTCGCGAACTCAAGGCCAGATCATAAGCGGTGCTTCCCATCAGATCGTGCACTTTGGCATCCGCACCCTTTCCCAATAGAAGAGTAACGGCACCCGCGTTCCCACGATCGGCCGCGGTGATCAGAGCGGTCCGGCCATTCATATCCCTGGCGTTGATCTCCGCCCCTTTTTCCAGGAGCAGTTGCACCATCTCGGATTTGCCCCGACCGGCCGCAAACATCAGGGGGGTCATATCGCCCATGCATTTGCCATCGATTTTCCCGCCATTTTCCAGAAGCAGTTTGACCATTTCGAGGTTTCCACTCTCGACAGCCACCATCACAGGGGTGAGCAAATCACCGCCGCAGAGGTTTGGATTTGCACCTTTGGCCAGCAGATCTTTGACGGTTTCGATCCGGCGGTTGTGGATGGCCTGGACCAGCTCATCGTTGATTTGCGCCCAGGAGGTCTGCGGCATGAAGACCGCGATCGCCAGCAAAATTCTGGTCCACGATTTGAGGATGCCTGTCATATTTCACCTGGTCGCGCCGATTCCCGGGCAGAGCCCCGGAGGGCAGAGCCGAAAGTTATGAGGAATTTCGATCATCGATGTTACGATCTCAATTCATGATACCTACAGCCGTGACTCGCTGAAATCAGCTCTCAAAATACCACGGTTTTCACCAGCGGCCGAACCGATTCCGACAACGGATGGGAACGCCGTCGTGTGGCATTTTACCTCGACTGCAAATCACGGGCGGATTTGACGGGGCCGGTTCAATTCGAAGTTTTTCTTATGTCGAGCCGATCGGCTCATCCGGTGAATTTATAAACCATACCATGGACTGTTACGATGAAGGTGGGTGGCGGGGATTCTCTTCCAGCTATGGCATTGGATCAATCTTGCTGCTTATTTCGCCTATGCCGCGGCTACGCAGAGAAGGCCTGTGGTGAGGCCTTTTTTCGTGATTGCGAAGGTGGCGGTCAGCTGCGCTTCAGGGAAAGCTCCATGTGTAAGCCTCCGGTCTTCTGCAGATGTGCAATTACCTCTAAGAGATTACGCGCTTGTGGGTTTCCTTTCGGTCCAAGCATGCGCATGAGGCTCTTTGCCGATTTGTGTGTGAGACCGCTCAGCTTTTCAAAGCCTAACGTGGCGTTAATGTAATCACGCAAAATCGCTTTGCCAGTCTCGAGCTCTCCGGCGAGAAGACATTCAACGCCTTCGCGCAAAAGCTCGTCCCGAAAAGCCGGATCGCTTTCGATTCGGGCCTGAATGGTTTTTTTAAAATCGCGCGTTAAAGGCATGGCTATGTCTCCTTGGCTTTGCGCTCCTTATAGTCGTACCAACACTCATGGGCGGCCAGGATATCCTTGTTTTGGTGCTTCTTCGTCCCGCCGCCAATCAGGATAACGAGCGTGTCCCCATCCTTCCCGAAGTAGACTCGATATCCGGGGCCGAAATCAATCTTGCATTCGTAGACGCCAGCGCCGACACCCTTTGTATTCGAGAAATTGCCCTGCTCGACCCGAACCAGGGCGGCTGTGAGCTTGGCCGCTGCCTGGGAATTGAGACTTTCAAACCACCTCGCAAAAGGGCTGCGGCCCCTTGGATCAAGATATTCCCTGATCGCGATCATGAGGTATGGTAACGCATTTGTTACCATTCTACAAGCGCGATAAGACGCACCCAAGCCATTGCGCTCACGACGAAGATCCAAAAGGATAAATAAAGCTTACTATTTCAGGATAGCGAGAAGCTTCGAGGTCGTCATAACGCCCGCATAGGAGCCGTTCAATACCGCGAGGGTTGTGGCCTGCACCATGTCTGCGGATACCTCGCGGCCGTTGAAGGCGAGTGGGCGCGTGGCGCAAGCGTCGGATGCCAACATCACCTCAAAACCGAAATCCACCGCAGCACGTACCGCGGCCTCAACACGCATGTGAGTCTGCATACCGCAGATGATCAGCCTTTTGATCCCCGCGCTCTTCAATTCGTTCAGAAGCGGCGTGCCACGAAAACTGTTTGCCTCAGTGCGAGAAAAAGGGTGAATGAAACCTCTTCCGTTCTTCCGTGAAAACAATGCAATTTACTTCTCCCAGCTAGACCAGGATGACATTCCCTGTTTCCCTGATCTTAGTGCCAAGAATTTCCCGGGCGCTACCTCGGCGCCGGGGAAGCCGGAGTGGCGGCGCCGGCGCGGGTGATCCGGTACAGCTTAGTCATAGTGCGGATGAATAAGCTGCCGTTTGCAATCGCGGGCGTCGCGAGACACATCTCTCCGAGGCTGTTCTGTGCTATCAGTTTGTATTCGTCTCCCGCCTGAAGAACGTACGTGTCGCCATCCTCGCTGAGGCAGAAGATCTTGCCGTCGGCCGCAAAGGGTGAGCTCGAAAAGGTCGCACCAGTGCCGATACGGGCTTTATAGATCTGCGTACCGGATCCGCTGTCATACGCAGCACAGATGCCGTTATCATACACGACGTACATCCGGTCGCGATACACAAGCGGGGAGGGCATATATGCGGATGCTTTGTCCAGGAACCAGGCAACATAGGCGTTGCCGGTCTCCCCGGGATTCAGCGAAATATCCCCGGCTGCGCCGGGCCGGACCGCAAACATCGGCCGGGTCACACCCGTCTGATCCCCGGTCCCGACGTAAAGCAGAGAGGAATCGGAGATCGCAAGAGGCGCGGCCTGCCCCTTCAAGCCCTTCAAGCGCCAGATTTCCTTGCCGTCGAGGTCGTAGCTGATGGCCTGGCCGCGTCCGATCGCGATGACCTCCGTGCGCAACTTGTTCTCCCAAACGTGGGGTGTCGCCCAATCCGATTTCCTGCCGGTGCCAGCGTTTCGCGATACTCGCCACGCTTCCTTTCCCGTCATTTTGTCCACGGCGGCCAGGAAACAGTCCTCTTCATTATCGTTCTGGATGTAAATCCGGTCACCGTGAAGAACGGGCGAGGAGGCGGTCCCAAAATCGAGATACATCTTATGCTGGTCCCATTTGTGGGACCACACAAGGTCTCCCTTCATGGAATAACAGAACAGCCCGACATTCCCGAAGTAAGCATAAACGCGTTCGCCGTCGGTAACCGGTGTCTCGGATGCAAAGCTGTTCTTGCGATGCCGGCCCATGAAGGGTTTCCCCTTATAGGCCTCGCGTGCCCACTCGATCCGGCCGGTATCGGCATCGATGCAGTAGACCATCCACTGGACATCCGCCGTGAGTTCCGCCGTGGTTTCGATATCGCGCTCATTCGAAAGCCTCTCGACTTCGGCCGGAGGAAGTCCCTTGGCGGTCAACTCTGCAATGTAATCGTTTCCGAAGATTCCCGTCTGAGGTTTTTTAAAGCTGCTCGGGCTGATGGCCGACGTAACAAAAACCTTTTTGCCCCAGATGATCGGGGATGACCATCCGCGTCCAGGAATTTCAAGAGACCACGCGACGTTGTCAGTGACAGACCAGTGGACCGGAAGATTGCTTTCGTCGGCAATGCCGGCGCCTCTTGCGCCACGGAATTGCGGCCACGGGTCGACGCCGGCTGCCCGAGGAGATATCGTGCAGAGAAAGCATATGGCAATGATCAGGATGGCGCTGGCCAGTCCGGATCGGCAGAATGTAAAGGATCTCCCATATCGACTCATTAATTGCGCGCCATTCTGGCTGTTCCCGAGATTCCCGAGATTATCTCCCGCAGGCCCTCGATAGCCTGAACTGCCGTGACATCGAGTTCCATGGGGGTAACGGCAATAAACCCGCGGACAAACGCCCAAATATCGGTACCTTCTTCATCATCTTCCAGCTGTTTCCACGCAGGCCAGAAATACAATCGGCCGGAGGGGCTCACCCGCCGCTCGAAGATGTCATGGCGTGGCTTCACGCTAAGCCGCGTTACCCGCACGCCTTTTCGTTCTCCCGCCGGAACGTTGACGTTGAGGAAAAGCCCGGGTTTCAGCATCTGCTTGGCTTGAAGCTGATCTACGAGCCGGCGGATGAAATCGGCGGCGGCAGCATAATCCTTGCTTTCGTCGCCGCCAATCGAGACTGCAATGGCGGGCAATCCGACAATGGCGGCTTCGCGCGCGGCCCCGAGTGTTCCGGAGTGATATACGGTTGCGCCAAGATTTTCTCCGCGATTTATTCCACTGATGGCAAGAGCAGGCCGGCGCGGCAGCAGATTCTCCACAGCAAGCCGCACACAGGAGGCGGGACTCGCATCGATGGCATACCACATGGCGCCATTCGTTTGCTTTTTCTCGGTTACAAAGATCGGGTCCCGCAGGATCAGACTGTGCCCTTTCCCACTCTGCTCGACCGCCGGAGCCGCAACGATAACGTCGCTAGCAGGCCGGAGCGCTTCGATAAGCGCCCGCAAACCGGGTGCATCATAACCGTCATCGTTGGTGAGTAGAATCGTAAGGCGGCCGGAGCCAGCTTGCGGCACACAAACAGCGACAGTCATGAAGAGACTCAGAACCAGCAGAAAGAATTGCCTTTTCCAGGACATGTCGAACTCCTCTTATTGAGAAAGCTGCAGAAACCGGTGCTTATCCAGTGAAGCTGCTACGGCCCGGATGGGGTGTTGACGCGTTGGCACGTGCAATGAAAAGTCCGTACGCTCCTTCTGCACACCTGATGGTGAGCCACCATTGGAAAGAAAGGATGAGGGCGCCCCCGCTCAGGATTATACCGATAATCATCGCGGGTGTGACCCAAAACGGAAGTCTTAGCATTCCCTGGAGATCGGAGGCGGTGGAGGGACTGGCCAGGGCAATTGAGGCTGAAGCGACACAGACGAGTGCCAGGACGCCGGTAGTGAATACGGCGCAACGTCGCGCTGCCTCCCTCATGCGAGTTATATCCGCACCGTGATGAGCCCCCCATCCCCCGACGAAAAAGCCAGCGGGCAAGGCAAGCAACACATTGAAAACCGGGACGCCCATGAAGAAACCGAACATCCCGATTGAATAGAAAAGATAGACCGCCATCCAAACATAGGGCTTCATGGAATAAGCATGGTGAATCCAACTTCTGAGAAAGACCATGTCGATGAGCAGCCCGCCAGCAAGACCCGCCAAGACGCACAGGAAGATCCGAGATTCGGGAACGAGTGGAATACTGATCCACCAGCCGGCCAGAAAACCGGCAATGACAGGTACCGCTCCAAACATAATTCCTATCACTGCAATTTCAGTTCTTTGCATTTCGGGTACTTTCTAGCTGGTCCGTCTCATTGTACTGCTTACGCACAAATCCTTTCCATTCAGGCAAGAAAAGCAAAAGATCATCGCAGTCTCCCATGCACCGGGGGTGCACCCCATAGGTGTTAAGTTAAACCATTTCTCCTTCGCAGATTTGAACCTCGACCTCGACCTGGACTTCGACCTGGACGTGGACCTGGGCGTGGACCATCCTGCTTGGCATGAGCTTTAGCGAGCTGGAGACCAATCAAACCGCAGTCCGCGTTCCAGCAATGAAAAAGTCCCATTTCTAGGACCACGTCCAGGTCCAAGTCGAGGTCCAGGTCCAAGTTTTTGGCCGCATGATAGCTTAAGTTAACACCTATGGGGTGCACCCATGTGCATGAAAATGAAAGACTGGGGTGTGCCAATGTGCGGGCTAAAGCCCGCAGGCACCGGATATAGGATCATACTGCAGTCCTTCGCAATCCCGAATTCTTCATCCAGTGCCGGCGGGCTTCAGCCCGCGCTGCCCGCTGCCTTTCAGGTTGCGGCTATGCCGCGCCGTGTCACTTACTCACTACATCGGTGCGGGCAGATTCCAGGTTGCCGGAGGCTGCAGTGATGCGGATGCGGCCTGCCTGTCCACGCTGCGAGCGCACGATTATCAGGCAAAGGCCGCTGAATGCTTTGCGCTCGCTGGCTTGGAATGATTCGGTGCTCGCGGGATTGCCGTTATCGACCGCGGCAATCTTCCCGGGACCCTCAATCTTGAACTGAACCAGATTGTCGGCCGCCGGAACCAGGTTGTGGTCCTTATCTTCGATACGAACCGTGAGGAATGACAGGTCAGAACCGTCGGCGGCAATTATCGACCGATCGGGCGCCATGGAGATTCTGGCCGGCGCCCCAGCCGTGCGCACTTCCTCGTTTGCCACAGGCTTCCCGCCCTTGTAGCCTACCGCCCGGAGCGTGCCCGGCTCGTACGCCACCTGCCAGAGCAGGCGGAATTTGCTGGAGAACTTCCCTTCCTTGCTCACGTTCGGTCCCACCGGCAAGACAACGGGTTCGGACCCGCGCGCCTTGCGTCCGAGCGACTTGCCGTTCAAGAATACCTCGACCTCGTCGCAGTTCGTGTACGCCATCACCGGGATGTTCTGCCCCTCGCGCCCCGACCAATTCCAATGCGGCAGGACGTGCACCATCGGCTCAGTCGTCCAGACGCTCTTGTACAGGTAGTAGCGGTCCTTGGGAAATCCGGCCAGATCCACAATGCCGAAATAGGAACTTCGCGACGGCCAATCGGTCTCATTCGCTCCCCGGCCGTTGAAATAGGGCGTCGGCTCACCAATGTAGTCGAAGCCGGTCCACACGAATTCACCCAACACGTTGGGCATTCGTTGCTGGACATCGAGCTCCACGTCGGGCGTGTACGCCCAGGACGGAGCGATAACATCATAGCTCGTCAACTGCAAAGAAGGATGCTTTTCGTACTTTTCGATCGGGAGATGATAGACCCCGCGGGAACTGACGCAGGAGCTCGTCTCCGCGCCAAAGATGATCCAGTCCGGATGATCTTTAAGGATCTGCGCGTACTCCGTCGGCTTGTAATTGAAGCCAGGAATATCCACCTGGGCGGCAAGCTGATTTCGGATCGCGTTCGTTGACTGGTTGAAACCTGCTGTGACCGGCCGCGTGCGGTCCTCCTCGTGGCAAATATCGGTCAGTTTTTTGGCTAATTTCCAGCCCTCAGGATTCGACTGCTCCAGAATCTCGTTGCCGATGCTCCACAGGACGATGCTCGGGTGGTTGCGGTCGCGGCGGATCATGTCGCGCAGATCCGTTTCACCCCACTGGTCGAAGTACTTCCCATGGCCATTGAGCACCTTGGGCCGCTGCCACATGTCAAAAGCCTCGTCCATCACGAGCAGGCCCACCTTGTCGCAGAACTCGAGCAGCTCGGGCGAGGGTGGATTGTGCGAGGTGCGGATGGCGTTGACCCCCAGCCCCTTCATGATCTGGAGCTGGCGCTCGGTGGCCCGGCGATTGACGGCTGTGCCCAGCGCGCCCAGGTCATGGTGCATGCAGACCCCCTGCATTTTCAGGCTGCGTCCATTGAGCAGGAATCCTTTATTTTTATCAAACTCGATGCTGCGGATGCCGAATGGGCTGACATGGCGGTCGAGCACACGTCCCCCCTCCTTGACGGTGCTGACCGCACTGTAGAGGTAAGGATCGGTAATATCCCAACGGTGCGGTGTAACCACCTCAAGACGCCCGTCGACAGCCTGTTTCGATCCGGGTGGGACCGTCTGCGTGGAGCTGGTGCGCCCTGCCTCCTTCCCGTTCGCGTCGAGAATCGTCGTTTCAAGAGTGATGTTCGCAGGATTGGAACGCCGGTTTTGAATGTCCGTCCTGATCGAGACTGTGGCTTTGGCGGCCGAAACTTCCGGAGTCGTAATGTAGGCGCCCCAGCGGGCGACGTGCACGGCCTCTGTGATGTCGAGCCAGACGTTACGGTAGATTCCAGCCCCCGGGTACCACCGGGAGGACTGGTCTTCGGGCGCGAGCCGCACCGCCAGGACATTTTCCTGATTTCCGAACTTCAAATATGGTGTCAGGTCAAATGAGAAGCTGCTGTAACCATAGGGACGCCCGCCCAGTTCCTTGCCGTTGAGCCACACCTGTGAATTCGCCATGGCCCCGTCGAATTCGATCGTGAAGTACTTGCCGCGAGCGCTCTCGGCGAGGTTGAAATGCCTCCGGTACCAGCCGACTCCGAAAAAGGGCAAGGCGCCGCAGTGCGGATTGATCTTGGGATCGAACGGCCCTTCGATGGCCCAATCGTGGGGGAGATCGAGCCCGCGCCAGGCTGCATCTTGAAATTCAGCCTGTTCCGCGCCCTGGGCTTCCGCTTTCAGAAAGCGCCAGCCCTCGTTGAAGCTGACGCGCCTTTCTCCGTTCACTTTCACATCGATCGCCCGAGGTGCCTCAAATGCGATCGAGCTGAAGATGGTCGAGAAAATACTCAGAAACAGCGCGCACAACACAATCGCCGTTCTATGCCGCATGATTTCAAACCTCCATTCAGGGGATTGCAGTACTGGCCTTGCCATGGTGCCTGTCGCGCATGGCAACTCGAGCGCAAAATACTACGATCTCACCGCCGCATAAAGCAAAAAAGGCCGGACTTTAAATCGGTGACAGGCTACTATTTCACCAATTTCCCGGCGATCACTGGGAGAAACACGTCCCGGCAGAATTGGTGAAATAGTAGCCTGTCACCGGTTTTGTGTGTCGAGTTCCTGGGGCAGGACGGTCCGTGTTAGAATGTCGGACTATGTCCGGAACGGATCTCAGTCACGCGCCCGCTCGCAAATTGCCTCACCCATGGGTGTGGGCGGTCCTCTATTTTCCTCTTGGCCTGGCGATCGGATTCCCGTCGGTGGCTCTGGGATATCTCGGCGCCCGATCCGGTCTGGGGGTGTCTGCGATTGCAGGCATCGTCGGAATGACGTTCCTCGCAAACGGATGGAAGTTTCTTTGGGCTCCGATTGGAGATTACACACTCTCGCGCAAATCCTGGTATCTGATCGCCGTCTCGCTCGTGGCTCTGGGGCTCTTCGCCATGACGGGGATCCCCATTTCGCCGCGCACGGCGCCGCTGCTGTCGGCGCTGACGCTTTTGTCGAGCGTCGCGGCCACCTTCATCGCCTTCGCAACCGAGGGATTGATGGCGCACAACACGACCGCCGGCATGCGCGGCCGCGCAGCCGGCTGGTTCCAGTCCGGGAACCAGTTCGGCCAGACTGCCGGCGGCGGCATCGGTCTGTGGCTCGTCCAGCATGCCCCCGCGCCGTGGGTGGCAGGCCTGGCACTGGCTGTGATCGTGTTCGGATGCGCGCTCCCACTGATCGGACTCGAGGAACCCCCGCGCGCATTGGCGGACGCGTCGGTGCGTAGCCGCATGCGCGACGCGTGGCGGGAACTTGCCGGCGTCATGCGCGCCCGCGCAGGACGCATCGCGCTCATCCTCGCGATCCTGCCGATCGGCACAGGCGCCGCCGAGTTTCTTTTCAGCGCGATCGGCCCGGAGTTTGACGCCTCCGCCGACGTCGTCTCGGCCGTGCTCGGCCTGGGAGGCGGCCTGGCAATCGTCGCCGGCTGCTTCGCCGGCGGCCGGCTGGCCGATCGCATCTCCAAGCCATTGGCATACGCAATTGCATGCGGACTTGGCCTGGCGGCCTGCGTGATCATTGCCTTCTCGCCCCGCACCTCGGGAGGCTATGCTGCATCCACGCTCTTTTACACATTTACGTTGGGGATGGTTGCGGCCTCGTTTACGGGGCTGGTACTATCGATCATCGGCGATACCGCTGCCGCCACCAAAATCAATCTGTTCTTCGCGCTCAACACTCTGTTCAGCCTCGGCATGCTGAGGGTGGTTGGATGGGCGCACGATGCCTGGTCGACGAACGGCATGCTCTTTACCGAGGCGCTCGTCGGAGTGGCGGCACTCATACTCTTCGCCATTCTCGCGCGTCGGGTGCACGGGGCCGAGGGCTTGGAAACGCAAGCCACCCGCTAGCCCCGCCGGCGATAGGATATGCTTTGAAACTAACGCCTGCCTGGGCCGGCCTTAGCCCGCGCATGCGGGACCATTCACGCTCAACACTCGAGACCCTTTTCGTTCGCCTCAGCCATCTCCTGAATATCAGGCTTAACCGCCAGCCAGCTGGACAACAAATCCGCCGTTGTCGGAAGTGCAGAGCCGGCACTGCACATTGGCGACAGGCGCTTCAGCCGGGCGCCTTCGGGTCGAGAGCAAGGATCAGTTCCGGAATGGTTTTCTCTGAGCACCATTTGTATCTGTGAGCGATTTTCGTGATAGACTGGCGGCATCGCATCTCGACTTGCTGCAACCGTTACAGATTCAAATGGACTCCCGGATGGTGCGGGCAGGTACCAGGAGGGTCGCATGGTTCGAATAGTAGCAAGGCATTTTCTCCCGCCTTTCATCCTGATTCTGTTTGTTGCATCGATCGCTGTGGCTCAAGCTCCGACGACCGGACGCCTGACCGGCACGGTGAAAGATCCATCGGGCGCGATCGTCCCGGGAGCGGCGATCGTGGCGAAGAATGCCCAGACAGGAGCGGAATTCAGGGCAATCTCCAATGAGATCGGTGTTTGGGCTATGCTCTCGGTCCCAAGCGGGAGCTACGCGGTCATAGTGAATGCACCGGGTTTCAGAACCGCCAGTTTCAAGGAAATAAAGGTGGACGCGGGCGTCACCGCGATGGTGGACGCGACCCTGCAGATCGGTCTTGCTGACACGATCATGGTCACTGCCTCAAAGTTCGAGGAGGATGTGGTAAACGCCCCCGCCACGGCGACCGTCATCTCCGAGCAGACGATCCGGGATCTACCAACTCAGAACATAGCGGATCTGCTGCGCGCCGTGCCCGGGATGAACGTCACGCAGACATCGGCGGGTGTGACGGGCGTTACCAGCCGCGCCGCGGGCGGAGCACTGCCGGGCACTCAGCTTGTGCTGGTCGACGGGCGCACGATCTACTGGGACTTCCTGGGAATGGCCTTCTGGGAGCTCATCCCGACGAGCCTCGACGAGGTCAAGCAGATGGAGGTCATTCGCGGGCCGGCATCGGCAGTTTGGGGCCCCTATGCCATGAACGGAGTCGTCAACATGGTCACGAAACCTCCGCGCGAGATGCTCGGGACGACCTTTACGTTTGGCATCGGAACATTTGGCCGCTCGGGGGGCGCCGCCGAAAGCAACCGAGGCTCGCTATATTACGCGAGCGCGACTCATGCCCAGGCATTGAACGATCGCTGGTCATTCAAAATCACGGGCGGTGCATACACACAGGCCCCCTTCGCCCGGCCGCAGGGGATGTTCCCGAACCCATTTCACACGCCTTACCCCTCGTTTCCAAACGAGGGCTCGACCCGGCCGAAGATGGACGCACGCGTCGATTATGATCTTCCGGATGGAAAGCAGCACTTCACATTCGCGGGCGGCCATGTGCGGAACAGCGGGATGCTGCTTGGAGCCGCCGGCGGGCTATGTTGCGACTCGACCAGCAGCTATGTAAAGGCTGACTACGGCCGTGGTGCGCTGCGCATCACCGCCTATGCCAACATGTTCGGCGAGAATGGGAAATATATCCTCTTTGTCGGCCCCACCGGGCGCCCTATCCTGGAGGGTGGCGACGGCCAGACATACCATTTTGAGGTGAGCGACTCGCGCACGGTCCGTGCCAAGCACCTGATCAGTTATGGCGGCAGCTTCCGTCACAACGACGTTAACGCCTTGCTTACGCCGCAGGCCAAGAGCCGCAACGAGGGCGGCGCCTATTTCCAGGACGAAATCCTGCTTTCCGAACACTTCCGCTGGACCGCCGGCGCGCGCATCGACAAGTTTAATTTTCTGAAGGGCGCGGTCCTTTCACCCCGAACGACATTTATGGTAAAGCCGGCGCCGGGTCAGACCTTCCGCGTGTCGTACAACCGGGCCTATGTGGCGCCCTCCGTTTATTGGAACTACATGCAGCTGGACATCCTGTATCAGCTCGATCTGGGGCTGATCGTTCCGCAGCTTGCAGGGAATTATTTCGGTTTCCCGATGCGTTTCTCCGGCAACAGGGATCTCAAAGAACAATCGCTCAACGCGTATGAGGTCGGCTACACGGCAACCGTAGCCAGGGGCCGTGCCGACCTCGGCACCGCGTTCTATGTCAACGACAGCAAGCAGGATTTTAGCTTTTCACAGACCGGTTCCTACGCTTCCCAGAACCCGCCTCCCGGTTGGCCGCTGCCGCCTTCCGTGCTCGATGCGCTGATTGCTGCCAATGCCTTCGGGCCGGGCATGGGTTTGCCCTCGCTTTCCGTCAGCTACAACCTCGGCAAGGTCAGGAACAAGGGACTCGAGCTCAATGCGGACGTGCGTATCAGCCGCTACCTCTCCGGGTACGCCAACTACTCGTGGCAGGCGCAACCGACGGGGAGCGACGTCGGCCGCAATCTGCCCCCCACGAACCGCTTCAACGCCGGCCTGAGCGGCAACTATAGACGCTATCTGGGAAATGTATCGGTCGGCTACACAGGCAGTGCGTTTTGGAACGACGTGCTGAGTGCTCAATATAGCGGTCCCACCAAGGCCTACACCGTGGTCAACGTCAGCGCCGGCGTACGCTGGGGAGGTGGCGAAAGATACCTGGCCATGCTGAAGGTTTCCAACCTGGCCAACACCCTGATTCAAAACCACGTCTATGGCGACATCCTGAAGCGCCAGATCGCCGGCGAACTCAGGGTGCACTTCTGACAGTAGACGCGGCGTCCCGCCGCGTGAAGGTCCGTCGACAAGTACTGTTTGAAATCTTGATATCAGATCCTATAAGTCCAACAGATGGGAAAATGGCGCGCTGGAGGAAGAAAGATGCGCAAGCTTGGTGTTTGGCTCTCCGCAGTGGGTGGACTCCTCGTTCTGCTCGTAGTTGCGGCGCCGGTTTACGGCCCGCTCCTTGGACTTGGCCCGCCCGCGCCCCCTGCGCCCGGGCGCCGCGTCGAGATCGGGCCGGGGCTGCATCTCAACGTGTTCGACCAGGGGGCGGGGCCGGCAATCGTGCTGGTTCACGGATTGCCCGGCAGCGCCTACGACTGGCAACCGCTGCCGGAGAGACTGATCGCGGCCGGCTATCGTGTGGTGCGCTACGACCGCCTTGGCTATGGCCACTCCGACCGGCGCACGCGCGATGAAGACCACTGGATTGAGCCGAACGCGCGCGAACTGCTCGCGCTGATTTCCGCACTCGGACTGGATCGTCCTGTCGTACTGGGCTGGTCCTACGGCTGCGAAGTCGCGCAACGCGCGGCGCTTGACGCAGCCGAGCGCATCGGCGGACTGGTTTTGGTCGGCACCCCTGATGAGCGCGATGCCGGCAAGAAGGAGCCGGGCCTGATCGAGCGGCTCATGTCTTCGGAGTTGGTCATGCGGTGGGGCTGTGCTTCCGGAATCGGCGTGCGCCCTGCCATCAGGCTGGTCGGAGCCGAGGTGTTTAACGGTGCAATGCCGGACTGGTGGCCGGAGCACCATCTGCAAATGTTTGCCATGCCCGGCGTCGCACACACGTTCAGGTTGGAGGCTGAACTCCGCAAATCTGCGGTCCTTACGCCACAGGATCTGCGTCTGCCCGTACTGATCCTCCACGGCGCCGCCGATCGGCTGTGCCCGTATTCCATCGCGCTGGATCTGCATGCGCGGATCACCGGTTCACGGCTTGCATCGGTTCCCGGCGGCAGTCACGCCCTGCCGAACACGCACGCAGATTGGATCGTGGAGCAGGTTCGCGCGTTTGCGCCGCCCCGTTGATCCAAATCGAATCCATTTTCAGCGGGTGACAGGACTACTTGCCGGAAATCCCGCGCATGCCACTCGATGGCTGCTGAACGACACGCCCGGCCTGTCGCCTCTCATTCCATCGTGGCTGCGCGAGTGGCCGATCAGGGCTCCAGGTTCATTTTTCGCAGCAGGGCCGGGTAGCGCGGGTGGGAGCGCAGCCGATCGCATCCGGGATCGATGTGGAAATGGAGAAGAATGGCTTCGCGCTCGTCGATCGCCTTTTCGAGAGAGTCGAAGCCTCTTTCGACCTCTCCGAGGGCCATGTAAATCCACATAAAACTGGAATGCGGCACATATGCCTTTTGAGCGAGATCCTGCATCTCTTTGAGGCATTTCTGAGCTTCGCCGATCCGGCCAGCGAGTGCACAGACGATGCCGCGTGAGACCAGGGCGAGCGGGCTGCGTTCCAAGATCGTTGCGGCCGTTTCGAATGCGCCAATCGCCTCCTCAAGTTGCCCTGTCTGGAGGTGGGTGAAACCGAGAAAGATGTGGGCCATAGCGTAACGCGGGTCCAGTTCGAGAGCATTGCAGAACTGTTCGATGGCGTGCTTCCATTGCCGCGTCAGGTAGTAGCGATAACCGAGACGCCACTGCAGGAACGGCGACAGCGGATCGCGTTCCAGCGCTCTTCGGGACATGGCGACCGCTTCATCCAGGCGTCTCATGGGCACGAGGTAATCATAGTCGTAAAACTCACTGGCAGCCTCTGAATCGGGA
>Ga0315284_10004514_pt1 | contig 19759 bp, 20 predicted proteins | sample YL17G09_16_MG_FD_203696 | JGI IMG/M metagenome (GOLD analysis project Ga0315284, IMG submission 203696) | Sediment microbial communities from Yellowstone Lake, YNP, Wyoming, USA - YL17G09_16 | ecosystem: Environmental > Aquatic > Freshwater > Lake > Sediment | place: USA: Wyoming | collected... | reverse complement strand
TTGATGTTGAACTTAAGATTACTCCCAGTCAGCGTAAACTAATTGTAAATTTTAAAGATGGAGAAAATTTATATGGTACCAGCCATGACTATGGCAAATATAAAGTAGGGTTTTTTATATATCCCGTTGACCCAAAAGATAACAGTGAAAGAATTTTTGTAGTTCAATTAGCAGTAGAAAGCGTTCGTTTAATGAAGATCGAAATCTAAAATTAAAATATGATATAAAATATCATTTCTGCGAAAGCAGGGGAAGCAATCTCAAATAACATCGTTCTGTCATTGCGAGGAAGGTAATGACGAAGCAATCTCATCTTCTAAATAAGAAAGTAAAATACTATAAGAAAGGAACCAAAAAATAATGGGCAATAAAATTGTAGTAAAATTTAAAGATGGTAATATTATTAAAGGTTGGTCTACAGATTTTGGACCTGATAAAGAAATTTTTCACTTACACCCCCAGGAAGAATATGGTAAAGATATATTAGAAATAACCGTATCCTCTCTTAAAGCAGTCTTTTTTGTTAAAGATTTCCAGGGTAATAAAGATTATAAAAAAGTTAGAACCTTTGATGGACAACCTAAAGGAATTCCCAGTCAACGTAAGATAATTATAATCTTCGAAGATGGTGAAAATTTCTATGGAACCTGCCATAGCTATGATCCAGAACGAAAAGGATTTTTTGCCTATCCTATAGACCCTAAAGATAATAATGATAGAGTTTTTGTAGTTTCTCCGGCAATAAACAGTGTTAAATTACAAAAATTCAATGCGGAAGATTTTCAAATACATGTCTACAAAAACATATAACCTTTCTGTCATTCTCCTCTCCCTTGAGGGGAGAGGGTAGGGTGAGGGAGCTTGATTTGTAGGGGTTCGATTCATCGAACCCGCATATTCCTTCTGTCATTCCTGCCCTTATTTTCCTGTCATTCCTGCGAAAGCAGGAATCCATATTTTCTGTCATTTCAAGAGAAAAAAATCCCGAAGCAATCTCTTAAATTGGTAAATTGGAAGATTGATTAATTGGTGAATTGAGTAATTGGTAAATTAGAGAATTAGATTATTGATAAATTGGCCAATTAAAAAAAATTTAATAGATTTTTTTACATCTTGTCTATTTATTCTTAAATTTGGGAATAATATAATTAAAAGGGTATAAAATTTAAATTTCCAAAGGATAATTAATGAAAAATAAAGGGGGTTTTACCTTAATAGGATTATTGATGGCAATGTCTATTGTCGGGGTATTAGTATTAATTGGTTTAAGATTTTATAGTGGCGACCAACAAGAAAAGGCAAAAAATACCATAGTGGAAGAAAAGGCAAAAAATATCCTAGTTCAAGCTAATGCTGAAAACATCCAAAGTTTAATACAGGCAGAACTTGCTGATAGAGATATTAATCGTGATGATGCTGTAAATATAGCTCAGAATGCAGGTTTATATAATCCCTTTAATGAAGTTGTTATGAACACATCAGCATGGTTTCCGGAAAACGCTAATATCCCTGGTGAAATTCAAATTACCTTATCTGCGGGAACTTTTTATATTCAAGGATATGGAGCTGATGGTTTACTTCCCGATATCCTTACCGCCAGAAGATAATTTTTGTCATTGCGAGGGAGTGAAATGACCGAAGCAATCCCTTGATTTGTATTTGTAGGGGGAATGTCATTTCCGTGGTTTTCTTATGTCATTCCCTCGAAAGAGGGAATCTATTTTTCTTATGCTTAATTGGCCAATTGGAGAATTGGCAAATTGGCAAATTAAAAAAATTTTAATAAATTTTTTTACATCTTGTCTAAAACCTTTCCAATTTGGGAATAATATAAATAGAAAAGAATATAAAACTTGCGGAAAGTTGAAAAAGGCAAACTATCCCATAGGATAGGACGCAAAGTTGTGGGTCTAAGATAAAGAATAACCTCATAAAAGAGGAAAATAAAAGGAAGTGATTGCATACCGGAAAATAAAAAAAGTTGAGAAAGGCAAACTATCCGAAAGGATAGGACGCAAAGTTTAGGTCTAAAACATGGTCAGAGGCGAAAACTGTTTTCTTTCTGTCATTCCCGCGGAAGCGGGAATCCATCTTCTCTGTCATGGCGAGGCGTCTTCCTCTGTCATTGCGAGGAGCGAAGCGACGAAGCAATCTCATAATACCTTATACCATGTTATGACCGCTAAACTACCGATTTTTCAATAATATAATTTTAGAAAATTAAAATATTTTTAGGAAAGGAGGAAATTTAAGATGTATAGTTTTAGAAAAAGTAAGAAAGGTTTTACCCTGATTGAATTGATGGTCGTTGTAGCTATCATCGGAGTATTAGTCTTGCTTGGCCTGAGAGCTTATTCTTCTCAAAAAGAAAGAGCAATGAATTCTATCGTAAAGGCAAATGCAGGTACTATTCAGACCATGTTAGTAGGGTTCATGGGAGACCAGGATATTGCCGTAGAAGGCACTATAACTGTAGCCCTTAATGCAGGTACTTCCGGAATCCCATTAGAAAAGATGTTAAATCCTTATAATAATGGCGTGGCTGTATTTGCTGTTGAACCTGCTGCTAGCGATTTTAATCAGGCTGTTAATTTGGCTAATCAAGGTAAGGTTGTTTGCATATTATATTCTATTAATGATGTATGGGTCAACGGCAGAGGCAAAAAGGGAGAATTATTATTGAATCCGTCAGCTCTACATTCATTGCCGGCTAATAAATATTAATCAATAGATGATCAGGTTCATTTAAAAAAAGCCCTCTTAAAAAATTATTTAGAGGGCTTTTTTAATATTTACCTTAAATTAAATACATCTAATATCAGTATTAGGTTATTTTATAGAAAATTAAAATTAATTTATTTCTGTAATCGAGATAAATTAAGTATTTTATGGTAAATTTTGTGGAGAATTAAGGTGAACTATTTTAAAGGGTAGAAAGCAAAATTTAGTTCTAAAACATGGTCATTGCGAGGTCTGTTTTCTTTCTGTCATTCCCGCGGAAGCGGGAATCCATCTTCTCTGTCATTAGGAGCGAAGCGACGAAGCAATCTCGTATTACCTCATGCAATGCTATGACCGTTAAACTACTGATTTTTTGAATCTATATTTAGAAATAGTAAATTTCATAAAAAATAAAAAAGAGAGAGAAAAAAATGCGATGTCGAGAAAAAGTAAGAAAGGTTTTACCTTGATCGAATTGATGGTGGTAGTTGCTATTTTAGGGGTCTTAGTCTTGCTTAGTCTGAGAACCTATGCTCCTCAAAAAGAAAGAGCATGTAATTCTATAGTAAAAGCAAATGCTGGTACTGTTCAGACCATGTTAGTGGGGTATATGGGGTGCGGTCATGATATTTTAGTGGCTAGTGCGGCAGCTGATATAAGCGCAGCACTTAATGGTGTTGTAGCTGAAACAGGTACGCCATTGGAAAGCATGGTAAATCCTTATAGTGCTACCGCAGGTGTATATCATATTGATACTGCAGGTGCTTCTGATTTTGATGCTGCAGCAGTTGGCCATCAAGGTAAGGTCTCTGTCTTATGCAAAGCAGATAATGATTTGTTAGTCAATGCCAGAGGAAAAGAAGGAGAACCATTATTGGACTTTAATAATGCATTGCCAGCTAATAAATATTAATAAATAGATTAAATTTATTATATCTAATATTCAATTATTTTATAAGCAATTAAAGGTAATTTTTTTTCAGTAATCGAGATAAAATAAATAGCTAAAAAATTAAGAATAATTAATTTGATTAGAGTAGTTAAAAATGGATAAATATAAAATAGAAAATATTAATTTTTATCAAAGAACAACATTAAATATGGTAAAATTGTCGATTTTATTCACTCCCCTGGTGGCGAATAAATATGTAGATAGATATTTGGCTAATCAAGAGGCTTGGCTTATATTATTAATGGTTCTTAGTGGCGGAGTTTATCTCATCGATTTTTTAAGAGAAGAAAATATAACTTTTAAAAAAAATAAAATACCTTTACCTCTGGTGTTATTAATTTTAATAGTTATATTTTCTTTTATTAAAAATGGATTTTTAATGAGTAGTCTTCATGACTGCATTATTTTTTCAGCTTATTTTATTTTATATTTTTTTATAATAAAAAATATAAAAAATCAATATCAGTTTAAGTCATTTACCCAAATATTTTTTCTAACTTCTTTTTTTATTGCCCTTTATACTATTTTACATTATTATAATTTTATTTCTTATTTACAGGAATATGGTAAGGTTGCCTCTCTAATTGGTCAAAAGAATTGGATTTCGAATTATTTAGCTTTAATTTTTCCTTTAATGTTCTGTTTTTATTTATTAGAGAAAACTAAAAAGAAAAAAATTATATACTTCATAGCATTATCTTTTCTTTATGCTGCTTTAATGATCTGCCAGAGCAGAGGTATATGGATTAGTCTAAGTCTTAGCTTATTGTTCGGGGTTTTTCTTATTTTTAAATTTAATTTCTTCAATTTATTTAAAGAAAATAAAAGATGGCTTATTTTATTATTAATTAGTTTTATCATTATTACTCTTATTTATTCTACCGATAATCCTTTAAACATAAGCCCTCTCACTGTGACTCAAAGAGCTACGTCCATTTTCGATGAGAAAGACCCTTCCATAAATACTCGCATTTTAATGTGGAAAGTCACCGGGCTAATGATAAAAGATAAGCCTTTCTTAGGGGGAGGGGTAGGAAGTTTTAAAATAAATTATTTAGATTATCAAGCAAGATTTTTAAAAGAACATTCGGAATACAATATATATTGGACCAATGCTAAAGAAGCCCATAATGAATATTTACAAATAGGGGCAGAGATAGGATTGCTTGGCTTAGGTATCATTTTAATAATAATATTAAGATTATATAATTTATTCAATAATTTTTTAAAAAAAGAAATAGATAATAAAAGAAAATTAATTTGCTGGGGTTTATTGTTAGGTATTACTTCTTTTTTAATTCACTGCCTCTTTGATTTCCCTTTACACGTTCCCGCTCTGGGTTCTGCTTTTTTTATAATCTTAGGTCTTACTGTAGTATATAGTAAAAATTTTGATTTATCAGGAGAGAGAGATAAAGAAAGGGAAAATAATTATTTTATGAATGGAGAAAAGAAAAGATCAAACAATTTTCGCCTGCGCCTTCTTTATACCATTTTGGTTTTACTTGTTATGTTATTGATGATAGATACCATAGTTGTAAGACCTTATTTAGCTGAAGTATATGTTTATCAAGGTGAAAAATATTTTGTAGATGGTAATTATAAAGAATCATTATTAAAATATAAATATGCCAATAAATTAGATCCTTTTAACGGCAGAGTATTATTTAATTTAGGGGTAAATTATTATATTTTAGGTAGCTATGAAGAGGCAGAACAGATATTCAAAGAATCAATAAAGTATCATAATGATAAAATTATTTATGATAATTTAGGATTATGCTATATGAAAATGGGTGATTATCAACGAGCGGAAGAAGAATTTAAATATGCTATTTACCTTGATCCTCGATTTAGCAAAGCTTATTCTGATTTAGGTCTTTTGTATTTTGAAAAAGGAAATTATGATGGGGCAATTGAGCAATGGGAAAAGATATTAAAAATTGAGCCAAATTTTCTAGAAAATCATGTCGTTTTGGCTAATTTAGGGGTAGTTTATGAGATGAAAGAAATGCCTGATAAAGCCTTAGAATATTTTATTCAAGCGTTACAATTAGTGCCAGAAGGTGACCCTATTGAGGAAGAGATAGAAGAAGAAATCAATAAGATTTATAAAAGTAATTTAAAAAATTAAAGTATCTCTGGATTCCCATTCCCCGATCAGGTCGAGGACAGGTTTCATGGGAATGACAAGAGGGAGATGGATTCCTGCTTTCATGGGAATAACCACACCCCCGCCTTAATCCTCCCCCTTCAAGGGGGAGGAGAGTAAATGGATAAGCATTCAGTTTTTTTGTAATTGGTAAATTGGTGGATTGGAAAATTGGGGAATTAAAATATTTTTTTGACAAAAAGGATAACTTATGTTATCATTAATTAACTGAGGTTAACATTATGGATACAAAAAAGAAATTAATAGGAGTAAGAATTCCTGAGTCAGTTATTATAGAGTTAAGAGAATATTGTAAGTTACATGGAATTTTAATTAACCATTTTGTCTCTGAAGCAATTAAAACAAAATTAGAAAAAGCAAAAAGAAGCGAAGAAAAGGTAAAAATAGAAAAAATACCAACGAATTAAAGGATGTGAATAAAAATGTTACTCAACAAACGTGGAGTAATTATATTAACTTTAATCATCTGGATTGTTATTATTGGAGCGATAATTATTTATGCTCCTCGCCTTTATAATTGGTATGTGGAGCAAAATGAAATAAAAATTATAAAATCAAATGTGGAATCGGTAGAAAAAGAAATAAAATCATTGATAATAGACCAACATCCAGTACTTATCTGGAATGATATAGATAATATTGTAAAATCTCTAAATATCCAAAACCCCATTACCAGAGAAGCTCAAATAAAAAATGGCTGGAGCAGTCCTGGCCAGGTGGTGGTTTTTTTTGATGGAATTGACACCCTTAAGATTGATGGTATTGGTCGTCGAGGCGAAGCTCTCCATTTAAATGTTATAATTAAAAAATAAAAGGAATAGATAAAAACAGAACATAGGAGCATAAATGTATTATGAGATAGAAATTATTTTAATATTTATCTTAGGCCTAATCGTAGGAAGTTTTTGTAATGTTTGCATTTATAGAATTCCCAGAAATGAATCGGTAATATATCCCGCCTCACATTGTCCTAAATGTCACACTAAAATAAAACCAATAGATAATATACCTCTATTGAGCTATATCCTACTAAAAGGCAGATGCCGTAATTGTGGAAGTAAGATCTCTATCCAGTATCCGGTAGTAGAATTTCTAACTGGGTTAATATACTTAATAATTTATCTAATCTATGGTTTAAGCATTCAATCTTTAGTTTATATAATTTTATCCTCAGCTCTTATAATTATTGCTTTTATCGATTTGCAGGAACAGATTATACCTGATGTAATTTCTTTGCCGGGAATAGTAGTCGGTTTGATATTGAGTTTTATTGTTCCTTATATCTCATTTATAAATTCGGCTTTAGGGGCACTGGTCGGAGGAGGGATAATATTAATTATTGCTGGGGTTGGCTCTATAATTTTCAAAAAAGAAGCGATGGGGGGAGGAGATGTTAAGCTAACCGCAATGATTGGAGCCTTCTTAGGTTGGAGATATACTATAATTTCTCTTTTTTGGGGATTTTTCTTAGGAGCATTAACCGGAATTGTCTTAATTATGACCAAGATTAAAAAGAGAGAAGATGCTATTCCCTTTGGACCATTCATTGCCTTGGGTTCAATTATCACTCTTTTATGGGGCGAAAAAATTCTTTCTTGGTATTTAGGATGTTAAAATTTGTAAAGTAGGAAGTAATTTATAATGTAGGGGTTCGATTCATCGAACCCGCAAAGAACGGGTCGGATAAATCCGACCCCTACAAAGTAAAGCAAAGTAATAGGAGGCAAATACTATGTTTCAAGAAAATTTATCAAAAAGAATAGAGATAAATCCCAGGATAATGTTGGGAAAACCTATTATTAAAGGAACGAGAATTCCGATAGAAATAATATTACGGAAACTTTCCCAAAATATTTCTGTTGATAAAATTCTCCAGGAGTATCCACGTCTTACCAGTAAAGATATTCAAGCGGCCTTGGAGTATGCTGCAGAATCAGTTCATGGAGAAGAAGTTCATTTGCTAAGAGTGGCAAAGTAAATTATGAAATTTCTTAGCAAAATAACACAGGGGATAATACTGATACGCGCTGCAAATGAAGAAGCTTCAAATAAAATTAGATTAGTAAAAGAGGTATTAGAAAAAGCAAAGAACAAGTTAGAAAGAAATTTTATAGTAGTTAATGAGATGGGAATTAGAATAAGAAAGATTTATCAAAAAAACTAAAAGTTATTTTACTAAAAAAGTGGGGAAAATAGTCAATTAGCTAACTAGAAGATTAATACTAATCGGTAGAGTGATAAAATGTTTTTACGGGAATAACAAAAGGCGAAAGTGGGAATCCAGAATTAGAGAAAAACTATTAGAAAATAGGATAAAATATATATGAAATTTATTGTGGTTTTAGATCCAGCTGAAGAAGGAGGATTTAATGTCTCTATTCCTGCACTTGATGGTTGTTTTACTCAAGGTGAAAGTGAAGAAGAGGCTTTAAAAAATGCAAAAGAAGCAATACTTTGCTATTTAGAAGGAATGGAAAAAGTAAATGAGATAAAAACAAAACCAGGACTTATTGCTAAAGAAGTAGAGGTTATTAATTCGTAGGGGTTCGATTCATCGAACCCGCAATAAAGACGGGTCGGATAAATCCGACCCCTACAAAAGAGATAAAAAATTAGTTTGAAAAAACAAAAACTTTTAAGATAAGGAAACATAAATACACGCAGTATGATTCACAGAACAAATCGTAGCAAAGGTTTTACCCTTATTGAATTAATGGTGGTAGTAGGAATAATCGCTTTATTATTTGGTCTTTCTTTAAATGGCTTAAATAGTTTGATACAATGGAATAAATTAAATGTTGCAGCAACAATTTTAAGCTCAGAATTGAAGACGGCTCAAGCAATGGCTTTTTATGGAGGAGTTTATTACAAGTTACAATTTTGGCCAACTTTAGATAGATATAGAATTTATAGACAAACTGAATTAGTTCAGGATATAATATTAGCAGATATAGATTTATTTAACACTAATTTTACGGATAATAACTTATATTTTTATCCCAGTGGAGTTCCCGGTCAAGGCGGGACTGTTACTTTGAAAAATAAAATAGGTAAGGTTCTTTATGTAATTATGACGCCGGTAACTGCTCGAGTCCGAGTCAGCCCAGAACCTCCCGAAAATTGGTGAATTAAAATAGTCGTTATATACTGACTTTACTGTCTTTATTTGCTAAACAGTTTAAAAATAGGGAATATAAACAATAAGAGAAGTTATAAAGTATTCTTAGTCTTAAAAATTTACTATATACTCGATACTCGATACTATATACTGATTAATTTTGGTGGTGATATTATGTTAAACAAAATATTATTAAGAAAAATAAAATTCCCTCTGTCATTGCGAGGAGCATTCTTTTTTTGTCATTCTCGCCTGTCTGCCGTACCTGCCTGTCTGCGTGCGTACCTGTCTGCGTGCGTACACGCACAGGCAGGCACGCACAGGCAGGCACAGGCAGGCGAAAGCGGGAATCCATCTTCTATGTCATTGCGAGAAGTCTTCCCCCATGTCATTGCGAGGGAGCGAAGCAACCGAAGCAATCTCACCCTCAGTGGCTTCTCTTTAATCGAATTAATGGTAGCAGTTGTCATTTTAGCCATAGCTGTATTAGGAATATTTCTTGCTTTTAGCAACGCGTGGATGGGAATGGCCAATGCCCGAGACAGAACAGTTGCTACGAACTATGCTCGTGAAGCGATGGAAGATGTTAAAAATATGGATTTTGAATTAGTTACAAATGAGAATCTCGGTACTGCTGAAAGTGTTGGCGCGAAATTTACCAGAGTAATATTTGTAAATACAGAGAGTGATAATTTAAAAAAAATTGACACTAAAGTTTTCTGGACAAATAGACAGGGTCAATATGTAAGTGTAGAACCTTCGATGTATATTAACAGAACCCTACTTAATCCAGGGGCAGCTAGTCGTATTACTCTTTATGCTGACCCTTATTATACTGTTTTACCTACTGCAGGAACTGCTAATATTATTGCAGTAATTAAAGATATAGATGGTAATATAAAGATTGATTGGACTGGGGGAAATATTCGTTTTTTAATTATTGAAGGCACAGACTATGGATTCCTTCCAGTTGGTGCCTATGTTCCCGGTGTTGAACCTACTAAAGGTAGAGCAGATACAATTTTTACTGGTAGTGCAGAAGGTGATGTGGTGATAAAGGCTTCTGTTGATTTGCCTAATGGTGGAGGCACTGTAAGTGATACAATTACTATTAGGGTTACTCTTGATGTAGTAAGAATAAAACTTTCCGCTGTTCCTGATAAAATAAAAGCTGATGGTACAAATATTTCTACTGTCACTGCGGAATTAGTAAATTCTGGTGATAAAACGGTAGTAGAGGCGTTAAACAAGATAACCTTTGCTATTGACATTTCGGGAAAAGGAAGTTTCGTCGATTCAGAAGGGACACCTTTAGGTAGTACAACAGTAATTAGGGATCCTGAATTAGGCGTTGCAATAATATATGTTAAGTCTATCGATAATATACCCGGAGTTGCTACAGTCACTGCCAGTTCTGATGGTTTAATAAGTGGTACTGTAAATATAATTATAACAGGTGTTGCAACTTCTATTTTTGTTTCCGTAGAACCTGATTTAATCTATATCGATGATACTGACGGAGCAAGGGTAACTGTAGAAATTCAGGATATAAATGGAAATCAGGCGGAATATACGAGTACTATAAATCTATCAATTTCCGTTGGTACCGGAAACTTCGCAGATAATCCTGTTGGTCCTGATACTACACCTAAAGCATATAGTACTTTATTTCATCCTAGTTCTTTAGGATTAATAACTATTACGGCAAGTGGAGAAGGTTTAACAGGAGGGAGTGCAACCATAAATGTTCAAGCTGCTTTAATTGCTGATACGATTACTATAAAGGCTGATCCCAAAAATATTCTTGCGGGAGGAGATGCTGTTTCTGTAATTACAGCTACCATCAAACAAGGATCCACTGTAATAAGTAATTATAACAATCCTGTAATTTTTGAAATAGTTTCAGATACATCAACATCAAAAAGTGCAAGATTTTCTGATAATACTACCTATATATATCTTATTGGAGCCGATTATGGTAATGATGGGGTGGCTGTGGTAAATTTAAAATCGGCAATTGAGGTAGGAATATGTACAATTAAAGTTTCTACTGTTAATTCTGAGAGTATTACTATTAATAATACTGTAAAAGTAGGATTTTATTCGGGTGAAGATCATATTGAGCTAAAAGCATTCCCATCGAAGATGTTGGTAGAAGGTGACACTTGTACTGTAATGGCAACAGTAGTTGATGAAGGTGGAATCCCGGTTGTTAATTATAATGAAGACATTACCTTTACCATATTAGTAGGTTGGCCCAAAAATGTTAAATTTGCTGCGACAGGTACAAGCAGTCTTACGACAACGTTAACTGATGGAGACATTGATATATATTTAATACCACAGAAAGAAGCTGGTACAGTAACCCTGAAGGCGAGCTCTTTTACAGGAACGACAAATATTACCGGATATTTAAATATTCAGGTAATCACTGCTTTAACAGATTTAGAATTAGCTCTAGAACCTCATATAATTTATGATGAAGATCAAGTTAGTTTTGATATCAATGTCCAGGGAGCTGACCTTTTTTTAAATGAAATGCAAGTTTCCTGGTCACCTGATGATTCGGAAACTTTAAATACAATTGTCATTAGAGGAAATGAAGTTTATTCCAACGTAACTGGTGTTGTTAGTGGCATCGTTGTAGATACTGTTGCTACTTTACCGACAGGAATATCTAATGTAAAATTATATTTCAATGAAAGTATGTCTGGAAAAACTTTAGAAGTAATATTCAATGCCACTTCGGGAAATTATCCGGTGGAAATTAGTGAACTGCTAATAGAATAATTTTCTCATAATTCCCTGCCCTTGTGGAAAAGGGATAGGATGAGGGGTAATAAATTGTCAAATATTTTATTTATAAAAAATAAAAATGGATTTACTTTAATCGAAATGATGATTGTAGTGGCTATTTTAGGAATAATTATTTTAGGATTGGTCACTTTTTTTACCGGGGGAACTAGAGCCTGGGTGACCGGACAACATCAACTTGAAGCGCAACGGAATGCCCGCCTTTCTATGGACCAAATGGTCCGGGAGATAAGAGAAGCAGATAAGGTCAAATATACTTCAACATCCATTTTGATTGATTTTCACACCCCTTTTCATGGGAATATTTCTTATTCTTTATTAGATAATGATTTAAAAAGAGATAGTAACATGGTGATTAATAATGTGCTAACTTTAGATTTTAGTTACTTTGATAACTCAGGCACTGAGATCGATAGTCCCTTAAGTGAGCCAGATGAATCTAACATATCTAAGGTACATATTGATTTACAAGTAGATGTTGATCAGGATAGTAGTCCGGACATAACTTTAAATAGTGATATTGATTTGAGAAATCATGGTTTATAGGGATAGTTGGAAAATTTATGAATTAATTGTATTGAACGTAAAATTAAATGGTCAATTGAGAGAGGTGATAAATATGAAAAAAACGAATAATAAAATAAAATACAATAAATTAAAAGATTTATTGTCAAATCAAAAAGGTGCAGCTCTTTTAACTGTCTTGATATTTACTTTTCTAATGGTAACTTTCGTAGTAGCTTTAATGGCAATGACCGGCAATGACATTAAACTATCTTCTATGCAGAGAGATTCTACAAAAGCATTTTATCAAGCAGACGGAGGTATTGAAAAAGCTATTTGGTATTTAAATTCATCAGAAGATAATCCTGCTGGTTTAGATTTTGTAGGTTACCTTCATGAAGGTACTACTACAGAATATTATGATGTAGACGTTAAAGTAGCTGTTCCTGGTCCACCCGAAATAAAGACTCTTGTCTCAACCGGAACAATTAAAGGAGGAGGCAAATATAACCAAGATCGTGTAGTTGAAGTAAAGTTAAAAAAGGGAATAACTCCTGTTCCTGGTCTAACTTATGACAAGGCTATTTTTACAGACGATGATATGGAATTTAAAGGAGGTATATCTATTAGCGGTAATATTCATTCCAATGGAGATCTAACTATTACAAGTACTGAAGTTTTTAATTTGGATGGAGAAGCTACCGCATGCGGCACTAATGAATATGATCCTGGTGCTGATCCTGCAGGCTATGAAGAGTTTCCTCATATTGATTGGCCTTATTTTAAAGATTTGGCCGATAGAGAAGTTGATGGGGGTTTTTACTATGATGCAGACCCTACCATACCTGGCGATAACACGGTTATTTTTAATGACCCTAAATATTTAACTGGGATACATTACGTAGATGGAAATGTCATTATTAAAACCGATTTAATACTTGAAAATGCAACCATTGTAGCTAACGGTACAATTGAAATTTTAGGAAATGGAAGTATAACTTTAGTGAATGATCTTACAGCTCATCCCCTTAGCCTGGTAGCCAAAGGAAATATAACCAACGGAGGATCTATTCATGGTGAGGGAATCATTCAAACTGAGGGAAGTTTCACCAATAATGGTGTTGTTGACATTAACCAAGGGGCTATTTATGCTATTACAGGAGTTTTTAATGGTGGTGGAGGAGTTGCATTTAATGTTGCCTATGCGACAGATTTAATAAGTGTTACAGTTCTTGGTACTGGAATTCCGATTTGGCAAAAAATTTCCTGGAGAGAGGTGTATTAAATAATTTTAAAATATTTTTCATAAAAAGAAGGATTTTTAAAATTATATGGAGTATAATTAGAAACAGTATAATAAAACAGTATAAAAACAGTATCGAGTATCGAGTATATAGTATAGAAAAAGAAAAAAGAAATTCATGTGGTGGGTTTGAACTGACGTAATAAGGTAATATGAGATTGCCACGGCTAACTATGTTAGTCTCGCAATGACGGAAGTATATGAGATTGCCACGCACCGCAAGCGGTGCTCGCAATGACATAAGTAGAAGAGATTGCTTCGGGGCTTTTGCCCCTCGCAATGACGAAAATAAGGAGAAGATATGTTTGCAATTGATTTTGGTGCACGTTCTATTAAAGTAGCAAAATTACATAAGACAATCGAGGGATATGAGCTTGCTAATTATGGAGTTCAACTCAGCCCACCAGATAGTATAATCAATGGAGAGATATTAAATCCCATAGCTGTGGCAGATGTTTTAACCGAAATAGTAAGAGATAGTGGTTTGAGGGATAATAGAGCAATTATTGCAATAACCGGACAGAAAGTTATAATTAGAGAGATTGTTCTTCCCTTAATGGAAGATAAAGAGTTATTGGCTGGAGTAATGTGGGAAGCCCCCAAATATGTCCCCTACGATTTGGATGAATCTATCATTGATGCTGCTAAGGTAGAAGAATTCGAAGAAAAAGAGGGGAATAAAATGATGAGAGTCCTTTTAGTAGCAACTCCTAAAAATGTCGTTATTCCCTATATGGAAGCATTAAAAAAATCCAGTATAATACCCAAGATAGTTGATGAAATATCTTCTGCCAATATTAGAGCTTTTGATCATTATCTCTCTGATAAAGAAGAGAAAGATGAAGAAAGTTCAATTATTAATATAATATTATCTATCGGGGCAAGTAGTACAATTCTTACTTTGGTGGAGAAAAAGAATCTCAAATTTACCAGAAATATTTTAATGGGGGGTAATGACATCACCAAGGCAATTGCCAAATCTTCGAATATTACCTTTGAAGAAGCAGAAAAGCTTAAAAGGGAGACAGAGATAGTATTAGGTCCCGATACTGAGGAAGAAAAGAAAAACGAAACTGAAAAGATTATTCTAAAAATACTAAATCAAATGGCTAAAGAAGTACGAAAGTCATTGAGTTATTATAAGACCCAAAGTCAAAAAGTTAAATATAATAAGATGATATTATCTGGCGGTTGTGCTAAAATAAAAAATATTGATAAATTTTTAAGCGAACAACTTGAAATACCCTTAATCATCGGAGATCCACTGGAAGAGATAAAGATAGACGAAAGAGTATTTGATCTAGAAAAAATAAAAATATTTAAAGAATCATTAGCCACGGTAATCGGGTTAGCTAAAAGAGAAAGGTAAGCATAAAATGGCAAATATCAATCTTATACCAGTTGAGTACAGAGAGAAAGAAAAATTTAATTTAAGAAGAGTATTAATCATTTTATTTATTATCCTTTTAGCCTTTGGTTCTGCTTATTTATATTTTTATTTGGAATTACAAATAGATTATAAAGAACAACAACTCACCACCATGAAGTCTGAATTAGCAGCCATTGAAAAGGTAATAAAAGAAGTACAGAATTTGGAAAAAGACAAAAAAATGATAGAAGAACGAATTGTGGTTATTCAAGGATTAATTGATAATCAATCCCACTTATCTAGAATTTTGGGTGAATTTAGTGCTTCTATTCTTGATGAGGTCTGGGTAGATAATTTTAACTTGAGTGCCAATCAAATTTTTAATTTTACTGCCAATACTTCCAATAATTATTTAATTGCTAAATATATGGTGGCTTTAAAGAATGAGCCTACTTTTGATAATATTGAACTTGGTTATGTTCATAAGAGTAAAATTAAAGAAGAAGATACGGATATAGAAATTGTAAACTTTAGCTTATCAGGAATATTTATTCCAAAGAGAGTAGAGTAGGTAAGGGTGAGATTGCCACGCTCCCTTTGGTCGCTCGCAATGACAGTACGCTTTACAAGTTTTTGTAGGGGTTCGATTCATCGAACCCGTTTCGGGTCGGATAAATCCGACCCCTACAATAATATAAAACACGAGGTATTTTTTAGATGAAACTATCTAAAGGTATGACTATATTTATAATATTTATAATTTTTGTAGGATTTGTCTATGTTAACTATACTTATGTCTATCAACCAAGAATGCTAAAGATTGAGCAATTAGATAGAGATATTGAGATTACTGCTCAAAAGATTGCTGAAGGCAAAAGAATTGCTGCAAGACTTACAACTTTACGGGAAGAATATGCGGCCTTAAAGAAGAAATTAGAATTTTTAGAAGTTATGTTACCTAAAGAAAAAGAAATTCCTGATTTATTAGTAATGATTCAGGATACGCTAACTGAATTTAAGGTTGATTTTACCAATTTTACCCCTCAGAATATTTCCTGGGAGAAAGATATGATTTATGGAAAAATGCCTATTGCTATGAGTCTAACCGCCAGCTATTTTGATTTAATTGCTTATTTGGATCGGATAGAGAATCTGCCTCGAATAATTGATGTTCAATCATTAAACTTAAGCAAGGCAGGAAGTGAAGTCGATAAATTAAATATTTCCATAAATATGTTTACCTATGTTTTAAGAAAAGAAGGAATCGAATAAATTGAAAAAGATTTCAATTAAAAGTATATTTAAAAAATCTGAATCTAAATCTGGATCGGGAACTAAAAAATCATTAATTATTTTATTAATTGTTATAATAGCCATAGGTATTTATTTAGGTTATCCTCTTTTATTCCCGATTAATTCTGTGAAAACTACCATTGCAACTAATAGTACTGAAAATACACCTACCACTCTCGAACAATCTACCTCTACACTAATAAAAGAAGAGCCGGTAGTAAAAGAGAAGACTGAATTTGAAATAGAAATGGAAAAGCGGGAGCAAGGATATAAAAATAAAATATTTGTTTATGAGCCTTACCAACCTCCTAGTAACCGAAATCCTTTCCAAAAAGTAAGAAATATTACTCCAGAAGGAACAAGGCAGGGAGAAGAAGGGACCGAAGGCCAAATTTTAAGATTTCCTAAACCAGAATTACCTCCAGGGACTAAATTATCAGGAATAATTGATTCCAAAGATAAGAAGGTGGCTATTATTGAAATGAACGGGGAAACATTTATTGCTAATTTATACGATATTTTATTAGAAAGATGTATTGTAAAAGAGATTAAGAAGGATGAAGTAATTATTGATATTAACGGATACTTTTTTTCACTAAAAATAGGAGGTGAGGATACTTCTAATGAATAATAAAACAGTAATATTTAGAAAAATAGATTCCTGCTTTCGCAGGGAGAACCTTAGCGGGAATGACAATAGACTGAATACTTTATTATCAAAAAAAGTATATTTTTTATTTTTTATTTTTATTTTAATTTTAATAACTTCATTTCTGGCCAGTGGTGCCAGTGCCCAAGATATATATATGACCAATATTTGGTATAAAAAATTACCTAATTATACCCATCTTACTGTTAAGGCAACTGGAGAAATTTCAGAATATGAAGTTTCTTATTTAGAGGAGCCGGATAGAATAGTAATTGATGTTAAGAACGCCATTTATAGTATTTATGATTTAAGCAAAAATATCTTATTTTTAAATATGGGTTCAACAAAACAAGTAAGGTGCGGTCAATTTGAAAATATACCCATCCCCATCACCAGATTTGTGGTAGATTTGTTTCAGAGGGCTGATTATGAAGTAAAATTATCTGCTGATAAAAGATTATTGTATATTGATGTTTATGATTATGTTGAATTTAGAGCACCAGAAGAACAAATCTTTACGGTTACTCCAGTAAAAAGTGAAGCAGTAAAAATTGAAAAAGAAGAAGCACCAAAGATTTCTCTCTTAGATACTTATACTGAACCAATTAATATGAAGATTTTTGAAGAAGATGTGGTTAATGTAATTAGAGGATTATCCGAACTCACTGGAATAGATATAATGATTGATGATACAGTAACTGGACAATTAACCCTGAATCTTTCTAATAAAACCTTTAGAGAAGCAATCGGATTAATTTTAATGAATAAGGGATTAGATTTTACTGAGGTAAGTGGTACTCTGGTTATCGCGGCTAAAGAAATAATAGCAGGATATGGGAAACCTATTACTAAAATATTTGAATTAAAAAATGCTACCGCAGAAGGGGCAAAGTTAATATTAGAAGGTAATAAAAAAGAAGGTTCAAAAATTATTATTGTTGCTGATGCGAGAATGAATAATCTTATTGTCACCGGGACCAAAGAAGAGATTGAAGCGATAGAAGGAATTATAAACACCATAGATTATGAGTTACTGACCAAAACCTTTAAAATTGATAATGCCATAGGGAAAGATGAAATTGAAGCCATACAAAATATGTTAAGTATAATTATTCCTGAGAAAGAGAAAGTAATTGTAGATAGTAGACAGAAAGAAATTATGGTAAAAGGTACCAAAGAAGAATTAGATAATGTAGAAACAATGATTGCCGGATTAGACAAACGCGCACCCCAGATAATGATAGAAGCAAAGGTTATTGAAATTACTATTGATGGCGAAAAAGATTTAGGAATTAGATGGTCTAGTGGAACTGGAGATCCAAAAGTAGAAGGTCAAATTACTATTGGTGAATTAACTTTAGGAGGATCATTTGAAAGAAGTGGCTTAATTGAAGCTACCTTAAAAGCTTTACAAACTGAAGGTAAGACTAATATTTTATCTAATCCTAAAGTTCTTACTTTAGACGGTAAAGAGGCAAAAATATTATCTGGTTCTAAGATTCCTATTCGAATCATCACCCCTGAAGGTCTTGAAACTGTTGAATATAGAGATGTTGGATTAAGTATGACTATTACTCCACGATTAAGCAGTGATGGTCTTATTACTATGGATGTAAATCCAAAAATAGAATCACTAGGTGAGGAATTAATACAAGGTTATCCGGTAATTAATTCTCGAGAAGAGAAGGTAATAATTCGAGCTAATTTAGATGATACAGTAGTAATCGGTGGTTTAATTAGTTCAGAGGATATAAAAAATATTACTAAAATACCTTTTTTAGCCAATATTCCGATATTTGGTGAATTATTCAAATTTACTCATACTAAGAATAAAAAAACAGAAATAATTATCCTGATTACTGCGCATCTATTAGATTATTAACCATATCCCTCTCCCTTAATGGGAGAGGGCAGGGTGAGGGTGAAGCGTTTTCTGTCATTCCCGTGGAAACGGGAATCTATTTACCTTTTCCCTCTCCCTTGATGGGAGAGGGCAGGGTGAGGGTGAAATGCTATCGACTTGTTTTGATTTATTGTTTTCATCTTTACTATATACTATATACTAATGACTATCGACTATTTAATCGGTAGATTAAATAAAAAAGGGAGGGACAAGACTTTGCAATATAAATCTAAGAAGAATTTATCTAAAATATTATTTATCGTAATATTGTTAAGTTTTATTATATTATTAGTCGGTTGTAACTGGCTTTCTCTGGGGCTTTTAAATATCTTTGACCCCCAGGCACAGATAAGGATAAAAAACTTTGACTATACGGATGATTATAAAAATATTGTAACTTTTGAAGTGTTTACTATAAATCAAGTAGAATTTATTATCTCAGATTTTGAATTGGAGTACTATAGGGGTAGTTCAAAGTTAAATTCATTAAAAAATACAGTTGGAGTTAATTATTATGTATCTCCTTCGAGTGCACCGGGAGAAGAAGGTGCGTCTACTAAAATTACAGATTTATGTCTTTATTCAACAGCAGTATTAGATTATGTAAAATCAAATTCTGCCTTTAATGAAATTACATGTGATTTATACATTGTTGGTACAGATGGCGCAGGGCATAACTTAAAAATTAAAGTTGCCGGTGGATTATCAGCATTAGGAGTAGATAATGAAGCACCTGAGGCAAAGATTAGTGTTGAACCAGAAAGCGGGGATTGTCCTTTAACTGTATTTTTTGATGGTTCGGAATCTAATGATGGAGATGGAATAGGAATAGCAAAATATGAATGGTATCTCCCCGTAATATCAACGGGCATTATATCTACAGATATTTCTTTTTCTTATAAATTTTCCTGTAGTCTAATTACTGATAGCGAAGAAGTGATTACTGTAAAACTTAAAGTT
>Ga0315284_10004513_pt1 | contig 19760 bp, 20 predicted proteins | sample YL17G09_16_MG_FD_203696 | JGI IMG/M metagenome (GOLD analysis project Ga0315284, IMG submission 203696) | Sediment microbial communities from Yellowstone Lake, YNP, Wyoming, USA - YL17G09_16 | ecosystem: Environmental > Aquatic > Freshwater > Lake > Sediment | place: USA: Wyoming | collected... | reverse complement strand
AAAAATATTTTGATATAAAAGAAATAAAGAAAGAGCATAATTTCTGGAAAGTTATTACTGCTGAAGCTAATGGAGGAAATAAATGTTTTGGAAATACATTTATTGGAAAACCAGATGAAATACATTCAGGAACTTATATATCATTTAAAGTATCGAATGAAATTGAAGCAAAATCTTTAGTGAGTTATTTAAAATGTAGATTGCCAAATTTTATGTTATCGTTAAGAAAACCATCACAGCATACAAATGAATCAACCTGCAAATGGATACCATTGCCATCTTTAGATAAAGAATGGTCAGATGATGAAATCTATAAATATTTTAAATTATCAAGCGACGATATTAAGCTAATAAAAGAAACAAAAATTATTGGCTATTTATAGATATATTTTTTGAAAGATGAATTGAATTGAAAATATTATAAATATAAATTGTATAAAATAATTATGGGCTATTTATATACTCAATAATTTCATTAAAAAGAAACTTCGAATGATTCAATATTGGCAATAAATCCTTCTTCAGGAAAGATTTTTTGGTCCTCATTTTCGCCGTTATGTCGCGCAATTTATTAACCATTGTGCCAATAATGCGCAATTTTTCTTTATGCACCTCGTCTAAATCTGCATTTACTGGATTTGTTGGTGCCAAATCGATGTGTTTTTGATAAATAACCATCTTTTCATACAATCGATCAATCAGATTATTTATCTTTTCTTGTTGCAAAGTGCTCATTTTGAGGCGGTTTACACACTTCAAATATTGAACAAGCCCGGACAATAGGTCGTGATAGTAGACCAAATCCCTGTATTCCTTTTCGGCGTCATGAGGCTCGAAATCACACAAAATTTCGTCGTCATCTGTGGGAACCTTCTTCGCCTCCATTTCAAGTAATTGTTGGGGAAAATCCAGAAAAGGGGGGTCCATTTCTACATTTACAGCTATTTTTTCAATTTGCACTCCAATTTTATCAATTGATTCCTCAATTTCGATTGAGACGACTGGTTCAGGCTCCGGTTTTTTCTTGGTAATGGATTTCTTCATTTTCCTATTGTTTTGAATTCTTCAAGTTTTAGGGAATAAAAAATCATTTTTTTCTATTATTACTTATAATATGAATAAATTATCAGAACCATTATTGAGACCAAGAGCAGCAAATGCACCTCCAGCCCAATCAGATAGTAAAATCGGTTTATATATTTTTCTTGGCGTCACATTTATATTTGCTTGTTTAGGTATTACCGCATTTATTATTTCAATAATTAATCAAGGAAAAGTTGGTAGTATGGATTCAACATTATCAGAAAATAAGAAAAAATGTAGTAATGATATTCAACAAGCAAATTCAGAATCCCAATTAGCAGCTATAAATATGAAGCGGGGATCTCAAGGACCGCCTGGAATTCAAGGTCCTCCAGGTCCAACCGGTGGTATTCATGCTGCTGCAGGTCCATTATTATGTGTTGGTCAAAAGAAAGTTGCAACACCTGTAACTGGAACAAGCCCATTTTCAATTATTTATTTAGATGATAGAAGGTATACTCCAATTCAATATTGGACTTTACGTAATAATCCTGACAGGACTGTATCAGTTGTTAATAAATTTACTGGAAATTGTATGACTACAGGAACAAATACCAAGGATGTATATAGTGATAGATGCGCTAATCCGGTTCCTTTAAATCAGAAATTTAATTGGGGTCCCAATATGCAATTATCTTCGGTTGCCCAACAAACTCAATGTCTAAGTGTTCAGAATAATTTTGCAATGACAAACAGTAATTCAAATAATAAATTTGATTTAAACAATATGACAGAAAAACAAAACTCAAATAATGGCTCAGTGGCGCAATTAAAATTAATGGAATGTTCCCAATCACAAAATTTAGACCAAACTTGGTGGGTCGGGAACTAGTCTTCAACTGAATCAATATATATTGGTTTGCTATCTTTTGTAGATATAAGTTCTACTTTTTTACGGGTTGGTTTATCTAAAAAGGTTTTTACAATTTCATAGCTCGTTATGAAAATTTTAGGGGGGTCAATTATAGTTGCTTTTCTTAACTTCTCTGGGAAAAGAGATTTTAGTATATCTGCTAAATACTTTACGAATTTGTAGTTTAAATTGCCGACTTTAAACTTCTCCATATAAACTAACACGTCGAATTTATTGCCACCATTTTTTTGGGATTTGAGAAGAGTTTGGGTAGCTACACTCGCAATAAATGTTGTTATTCTAACAATTTCTTCGTCTGTTTGTGGTTGTTTCCAATTATTTGTGTCAATGACAAAAGTTGCAATATTATCGACATCAACTTGTTCTTCTTTCATGTAAATTATTTTTGCAATATCATATGACATCTATGATATTACAAATAAAAAATTGTCCTACTCAATACGCATATTGGGCTATGGTGAAATATAAGTTCCTGAATTCTTTAACCATGAAAAATTACTATCCATTAATTCATTTTCAACCAATGCAACTTGTAGACCCTCTTTTTTCAAGGGCTGAGAAGAAACTGTTTTTTTATTATAGTATTCTTGACCACTATAATCATTCTTTTTACGATAATGTTGATGTTGATTCTGATTCTGATTCTGATAATGCTGTCCTCCTGAATATGTCTGTTTATGCATTTTTTCTCCTCCTACTCCGGTGGTACCTCCTCGATTCCAATTTCTATCCATTTTATATTATACTATATTAAATAGTTTTTTTTTAAATTAAAAAATATTTGATTCTATTAAATATGTTCTGTCCAAAATGCAATAAATTTTACTATAAAAAATCCTATTATGATAAACATATTCGCACAAATGACTGTATAAAAAAAATAATTTCTGTTGATTATAAGCATTCTCGTATTACTACAGAACTACTTTTAGCCCAAATTAATTCTCTTCATGACCGTATTACTAACCTAGAAGAAGCACTTTCAAAAGTATCTTCAACACTTCCGGAAAACACAGTTATTTTACCATCAGAATTAGCTATCAATCAAGACAAACGTCTTGCACTTATTGTTTATAAAAATATTAATCCTAACCGGGCAATTAAAAATGAAAAAATCCAGATGGACCCCGAAATTGTTGAGCGCTATTTATCCTATAAAGAAGTAGAGTCAGACTGCGAATTACTCGGCAAATATTATTTCGATGATATCCCAAAAGAGGATTACCCACTCAAAAAAGACAAAAAAAATGACTCTTATTTCTGGAATGGCGATGAATGGATTGAAGATAATGGCACCAATCTTAAGTCCATTCTTTCCAGTAATCTTCGCAAATTATATACTAAAATAAATGTTATATCAGAGCAAATTTCTAATCCCAATTATTTGGAAAATCAAGAGCACATCAATAAAATCAACACTAAAAAATATCAAATGAAATTATACAATATCTTCATGGAAAAATACTGTGGAAAATCCATTTAAAAATATTAGCACTGAATATAATATGGAAATCACAATTTCAGAACAATGCAAAGATTTTTTTTATGATAAACTCCTACGCAATGTATTCAATAAATTCGTTATTATGAACATTGATTCCACTAAAACGAAAAATTACTCACCCATTCTAGTAACTTGTCAGAATTCATATTTATCCAATCTATTCATAGAAAAAGTTATGAATTATATTTTTCCTAATGAAAAATCCATAACATCAAATTATGAGCATAAATTACTCAATAATAAAAATATCTCTTTCAATGTGAAAATGTCGAAAAACCACATTGAAGTCAATCCCTCTGAATATGGCATTAATGACCGCAATATTGTGGGTGAATATATTGAAGAAATCAGTAATGCGCCTAATATTATCACTGGCAATAAGAAGAATATTATTGTCTGGAATATTGACAAATTGGGCGTCATTGCATTTGATTCTTTACATTATGTAGTTAAGAAGAACGAAGACCACGCCAATTTTATTTGTATTTCATCAAATTCCAATAAAATAGACAAATCCATTTTATCCACTCTCAATGAAATTAATATCATAAATCCGGACAAATATTTTTATGCTGAATTTTTCAAAACATATTATCCCAATCTTGACAAAGATACAATTTTGAATCAACTAAAATTGGGACTCAATGACTATAATTTTAATTCCTTCCTCAAATATGTGGGTGTTATGTCCAATTTTAATCGCGAATTGGAATACAAAAATCCTCTTAAAGAATTTATCCGCGCAATTTACCTAAAAATAACCGAAAAAAATAAAATAACTGACACTTTTATTGAAGAATTACGCACAATCCTATATGATTTATATGTTTATCATTTTACATATGACGAAATTGTCTATGTTTTCATAGAATTCTTTGCAAATGATACAACTATTAGTGATAATAAGAAGCGGCTTATTTTGAAAAAAGCGTGCTTATATGGTATAACAAGTAATAAGGGAAATAAACAGGTGATTCATTTGGAGGCATTTATTTATAATTGCATGAATATTTATCATTCGGCGGAGAAAGCTTAAAAAATTTTTATTATCTCAATATAATGAATCACTATGATATTTTGGGTGTCAGTCGCACAGCTAGCGAAGATGAAATAAAAAAAGCTTACCATAAACTTGCCATTAAGTATCATCCTGATAAAAATAAAGATCCCGGTTCAGAAGAAAAATTCAAGTCCATTGCTGGTGCATATGCCATTCTTTCGGACTCTGGAAAGCGCCGAAATTATGATATGGGTGTTCCAGAAGGAATGAGTCACATTGACCCTTTTTCCATATTTAACCAATTCTTCCAGAACACGGATATGGATTCATTTATAAACGGGTTCTTCTCTTCTCAGGGTAATAACCCATTTATGGGGTCATTTGATGATATATTGGGTGGTGCAGATATTAAATTTTCCATCCATAGTTTTGCAGCGATGCCAAATATGGATAAGCTCCCGGATATGTCGAAAAATATTAATTTCTTCGATATTCTCCAGCAAACAAAGTCAAAATTATCAGATGTATTGCAACACCCTCCGCGCCAATCTCAGCCCAAAATAGAGATGAAAATTGCAAAATATGAGAATATTGAGAAGAAACTTATGGTGGCAGTGGAAGACATATTGGGCGCAAAGGCGAAAAAGATTAAGATTGGGCGATATAATAAAACAAAGGATTCCAAAACATTTGTGCAAGAAGAAGAAAAAATGATGTTCCATTTGGAGCCCGATTTAGATAAATTAGTTTATACATTTCCCAATCAGGGGCATACCCATTATAAATATAAGGATCCAGGGGACCTAATTGTTCGCATACAAATTTATAATAATGTCGTAAAATATAATCCTTATTCCAAAAATTTAATGATTCCAATTTCCCTTAAGAAGACAAAAGGAGTTGAGTATATCCGGGTTCATAATTGGGTATTTCATATCCAAAGCGAATATGGTATTTATTTATATGAGGCACCAAATTTGCACATTTATCTCTTCTTATTGGACTCACGTGAAGTTCTAAAAGGTTGGAAGCCGGCAGAATCCGGAGATGGTGCTTTGGAGTTTGAGAAAGTAGAGCTGAATATTGAGAAAATATTATCTATAGTTTAATTATCAATATGTTAGATTTATATAAAGATTTTTGGCAAAATATAAAAATTAGTTCACAGAAAGATATTACAAGTGATAGCGATAGAAAGACGATTCTTCAGCGGTATTTATCGTCGCCTTTTCTATCACCGGCGCTTGGTAAAAAATTGGCGCGGCTTATTAATACTTCACGAATTAATGACTATGTTGTTCCATTGGAGATAGAAGGACAGGGGATAGTTCATTTTCATTTTATTTCCAATCTGTCAAAACCGAAAATCCAGAAACTTATGCGCTATTATTTTTTCATTGTTTATATTCGCATAAAACTCCCAGCGAATCCTCCAATTCAGTTCTCTTCCAATCCAGTGATTTATATTTTCCCAATTTCAGAATCTAAAAAATTCGCGAAAAATATTGGCATCCATGAAATAAATAGTGCATCTACTCATATTAATAGGGATAATTACGATGGGAATATATACCTGTGGCGGAAAGATGAGCTTGAGAAAGTAATGATACATGAAGCACTCCATAGTGTGCATTATGATTTAGATATAATAAATCAGAGAGTTATTCCTGAATTGCGGAGCTTAGAGAAAGATGGATTTAATTGCCTGAATATAAATGAAGCATATACAGAATTATGCGCGGTTTATATATATAATATTCTAAAATTATCACCTAGGGCAAAAATTGGTGCCAATCGTAAAAAGCTGCGAGCTCTATTATTGGAGGATTTGGATAATTCTCTTCAGAATTGTGCAAGATTGCTGAAAGCTAATGGCGTACTCTCTATAAAAAACCTTCAGGATTTGCAAGGCTATCGCCAAGAAGCAGCGGCATTTAGTTATATTATTCTGCGAACTGGACTCTTATGGAGTCTTTTGACAAAATGTAAGAATAAGACTAAGGGGCGCACAGATCGACTGCAATGTTTAGATGATTTCTTGTCAATTGGATTTATTGGAAGAATTGGAGTTTATTACCAATACGTCCTTTTGGATATAATAAAGAATAGTGCGTTTGCCCGGGAAATAATGCGACACATGGATGGACAGTCAAGGGGAAAGATGATATTAGCAATATAAATATCCCGAAAAATAGATTTTTATTCCGATTATTATAAAATGGGAATAAAAAATTTGAATTCAGTGATAAAAGAATCAATGAAAAAGACGACATTTGATAAATTGCGGGGGTCAATAATCGGCGTTGATTTCTCATTGTTTCTTTACAGATTTGTATATAATAATAATAATCCAGTTGAATGTTTTTTGCGACAGATCCATATGTTTTTCCGCTATAAAATATTACCAGTTTATGTTATTGATGGTGATGCTCCTATCGAAAAGCAGCTGACATTGGATAAAAGGGCACAAAAGCGGCAGAAATTATATAATAATATTGCGGATTTATTAGAACGCCAATCTGAAAATAATAGCCCCAATACGAGCTCAAGGATTAATTCAGAAATTACAAAATTGGAGCGGCGTTGCGTAGTTTTCTCACAGAAACAGGTACAAGACATTCTGTATTTTTTTGAATTGGTGGGGATTCCTGTTATCCGTGAGAATGAAGAAGCAGATTTTATATTGGCGAAATTGAGTGCCGCGAATAAAATAGATTATATTTTGTCGGATGATTCAGATGTTTTGGCGTTCGGGGCTAAAAGGGTTCTCAAGAATTTCTGCATAAAGGAAGAGAAATGCGAGCTATATGATATGGACAGCATATTGGCGAAACTGGGGATCACAATTCAGAAATTTGTTGATATTTGTATTCTCTGTGGCTGTGATTACACGACGAAAATACGGAATATGAATTGCGGCAAATCACTGCAGTTAATTCTCCAATGGGAGTCAATTGAAGAAGTTGCCAAGAATTCGGAATATGAAATCAATTTGGGGCAAATCCAGAAAGCTCGGGAACTTTTTGGGAAAGAACTTCCTGGGGAAACAATGGATCGCATTTCAGCATCCATTGTGAAAAAGAATTGCAGATTTGAAGAATTGGAGAAATTCCTGCGGGCGAATATTGAGAAGAAATTTTTGATTCCAATATTCATGCATAGCTTGTAATATTTCTTACTTTTTTTTATTGCATTCAGCGATCCCACATGTAATCTTACAATTCAAACATTTCAGCCATTTCGGATTATCCGCAAGTATTTGACTATCCGTAAAATTTTCATAAGATATACAAATGCATTTATTACAACTTCCTTTTATTTTTAAAATCAGCTTCCTCTTCCCATCGCAAAATTGTATTGAATAATTAGTTATGCCTTTTTTTGATAAAATAGCCTTGATTTGCTCTTCAATCTTATCCTGAATATTATTTTGAACGGAATAATATATTCCTTTTCCTAAATTATTACTAGCAATACTGGTTGTTCCATTAGAAGATATAGCAACTGAACTAATATCACCTTTTTTAATATTGCTTTGTGCCCAAGTAACACCCGAATTAGTTGTAACATATATTCCATTATCTGAAATACTACCAGCAATACCTTTTTTTCCATCTGAAGCTATGGCGACTGAAAAGAAGTTATCGTTTTTAATATTGCTTTGTTTCCAAGTAGCACCTGAATTACTTGAATAATATAATCCAGAAATACCTTTTGTTCCATCTGAAGATATTACGACTGAACCAAAATAACCACTTGTAAAATTACTTTGTTTCCAAGTTGAACCTGAATCATTTGTGTAATATATTCCAGAAGAACTACCAGCTATACCTTTTGTTCCATCTGATGATAAAGTCAATGAATAAAATGATTCATCACTTTTTATATTGCTTTTTGTCCAAGTTGCACCAGAATCATCTGTATAATACATTCCATCAACACCAGTAGAACTACCAGCAATACCTTTTTTTCCATTTGAAGATAAAGCTACTGATTCGAAGCTACCAAATTTTAGGCTGCTTTGTGTCCAAGTTTCACCGGAATTATTTGTATAATATATTCCATCTCCTTGATAATTACCAGCAATACCGTTTGTTCCATCTGAAGATAAAGCGATTTGGTAAAAACTAAATTCTAAATTGCTTTGTGTCCATGTTATACCTGAATTTTTTGTATAATATATTCCTTGACCTGAAAAACTACTAGCAATACCTTTTGTTCCATTAGAAGATAATATGACTGTATTAAAACTTCCAACTGTTAAATTACTTTTTGTCCAAGTTGCACCAGAATTACTTGTATAATATATTCCATTATCATAACTACCAGCTATACCTTTTGTTCCATCTGATGATAAAGATACTGATTGAAAAATAATATCTTTGGTAGTGCTTTTTACCCAAGTTGCACCAGAATTACTTGTATAATATATACTATCATTACCACCAGCAATACTTTTTTTTCCATCTGTAGATAAAGCCACCGAATAAAAAACACCACTTGTTATATTGCTTTGTGTCCAATTTACGCCTGAATCATTTGAGTAATATATACCATTAAAAGCACCAGCAATACCTTTTGTTCCATCTGAAGATAATGCTATTGAAAAGAAGCTATCATTTTTTATATTACTTTGTGTCCAAGTTGCACCCGAATTAGTTGTATAATATATTCCTTTATCTGATCCACTAACAGCAATACCTTTTATTCCATTTGAAGATAAAATAACTTTATTGAAGTCACTAGTTGTTATATTACTTTGTGTCCAAGTTTCACCAGAATTATTTGTGTAATATATTCCTTTATCAGAACTACCAGCAATACCTTTTATTCCATCTGAAGATAAAGCGACTGATTTAAAATCACCACTTGTAATATTACTTAGTGTCCAAGTAGCACCAGAATTATTTGTGTAATATATACCAAACCCTCCTAAACGACCAGCAATACCTTTTGTTCCATCTGAAGATAAAGTTATTGTCAATAAGCTACCAACTGCTAAAGTACTTTGTGTCCAAGTTGCACCCGAGTCACTAGTGTAATATATTCCATTATCTGAAAAACTACCAGCAACCCCTTTTCTTCCATCTGAAGATAAAGCTACTGAATAGAACGAACTAGTTATTAAATTACTTTGTGTCCAAGTTGCACCAGAATCACAAGTATAATATATTCCATTATCTGAAGCACTCCCAGCAATACCTTTTGTTCCATCTGAAGATAAAGCTACTGAATAGAAAGAACGTCTTGTAAAAATTCCATCTGTAAACGTGCTTTTTATCCAAGTTGCACCCGAATTATTTGTATAATATATTCCATCGGTAATATTAACAGAATTTACTAAACTTCCAGCAATACCTTTTGTTCCATCTGTAGATAAAGCTACTGAATTAAAAGTACCATTTACTTCACCAACTACACTTGAATTGGAAAAAGACATATATATAATAAAAAAATTATATAATTCTAAATAAATAAAAATTTCAAACGAACAAGTGCTTTATCTACTTCTGCAAGTTGAAATACCGATATCCTCCATTCTTTTTATCAAGCGTCTCCAATGGCGCCAGTAACTTCTTCAATTTATCTCCAAGATAAAACGCAAAAATTATATCTCATTATATATTAAAAGCGGCTTCCGAACAACTCTCAGATAAAACCCCATCATTTATATAAACGCCATAATTCTTATATATATCGTCATTTTCTAAAACAAAATGCCATAACTCAAAATCTATATCATCTGATATTCTTTCAAATTTATCACTTGCACATGCGGGCAATACTTTTTTATCGTCAATATATCTTATTGTTGTTCCACATTTTTTAGTGTTCTGTATTTCTTCAGTAGTTACTTCATCAACTAGTATTCCATGTTTTCCGGTTACTATCACATTGTGATCTTTCATTTTATATAAAAGTTTTTTATTTCTTCTAGTTAAAGAAGGATTATACTTAAATGAATTTATTAATTTTATATTTTTATAGCCATGTTTATATGTTTTAACAGTATCTCCAACTTTTAATTCACATATTTTTTTATATAATTCAGTATCATTTTCTAAGACTAGAATAAGTGTATTTTTTTCATAACAAAGAGCAGATATATTATTAAATATTCCTAAATCTACTGAACTTCCTGCAATACCATTTAGTCCAGATATAGCTACTGAATAAAAATCACCTGCTGTTACATTATTTTGTGTCCAAGTTTGACCTGAATTATTTGTGGTATATAGTCCAGTATTGGATCCACTCCCTGCAATTCCATTTGAACTAGCTAAAGCTACTGAAAAAAAAGTACCTGTATTAATATTACTTTGTGCCCAAGTTTGTCCAGAATTACTCGTATAATATATTCCAGTATTTGAAGCACTCCCTGCAATTCCATTTGAACCAGCTAAAGCTACTGAATTAAAATTACCTGTTGTTACACTCAGACTTTGTGTCCAAGTTGCACCTGAATTACTAGTATACCATATTCCAAAATTGGAGCCACTCCCTGCAATTCCATCTGGACCAGATAAAGCTACTGAATTAAAATTACCTGTATTAATATTACTTTGTGTCCAATTTTGTCCAGAATTACTAGTATACCATATTCCAATACCGTCACTCCCTGCAATTCCATTTGAACCAGCTAAAGTTACTGAAAAAAAATTACCTGTTGTTATACTCAGACTTTGTGTCCAAGTTTGTCCAGAATTACTAGTATACCATATTCCAATATTGGAGCCATTCCCCGCAATTCCATTTGAACCAGATAAAAATACTGAACCCCAGATTCCAGTTGTTTTATTGCTTTGTGTCCAAGTTTGTCCTGAATTAGTAGTATACCATAATCCAATATCGTCGCTACTTCCTGCAATTCCATTTGAACCAGATAAAAATACTGAACCCCAGATTCCAGTTGTTATATTACTTTGTGTCCAAGTTTGTCCAGAATTACTCGTATACCATATTCCAAGATTGGAGCCACTCCCTGCAATTCCATTTGAACCAGATAAAAATACTGATATAAATATACTTATTATAAAAGTTCTACTTTGTGTTAAAGTTGCACCTGAATTACTCGTATAATATATTCCAGTATTTGAAGCACTCCCTGCAATTCCATTTGAACCAGATAAAACTACTGAATTAAAAGAACCTGTTGTTACATTACTTTGTGTCCAAGTTTGTCCAGAATTACTGGTATACCATATTCCAAGATTAGAGGCACTCCCTGCAATTCCATTTGAACCAGCTAAAGTTACTTGATTAAAATTACCTGTTGTTACACTCGGACTTTGTGTCCAAGTTTGTCCAGAACTATATATATTACTCGAATACCATATTCCAAGATTGGAGCCACTCCCTGCAATTCCATTTGAACCAGCTAAAGCTACTGAATTAAAATTACCTATTGTTACACCTCGACTTTGTGTCCAAGTTGCACCTGAATTACTAGTATACCATATTCCAAAATTGGAGCCACTCCCTGCAATTCCATCTGGACCAGATAAAGCTACTGATATATAATTATTTCCATTAATGTTACTTTGTGTCCAATTTTGTCCTGAATTACTAGTATACCATATTCCAGCACTTGAAATACTCCCTGCAATTCCATATAAAATTCCATTTAAACCAGATAAAGCTACTGAATAAAAATGACCTAATGTTACACTCGGACTTTGTGCCCAAGTTTGTCCAGAATTACTAGTATACCATATTCCAAGATTGGAGCCACTCCCTGCAATTCCATTTGAACCAGCTAAAGCTACTGAATAAAAATTACCTGATGTTACACTCGGACTTTGTGTCCAAATTTGTCCAGAATTACTAGTATACCATATTCCACTATTTGAAACACTCCCTGCAATTCCATTTGAACCAGATAAAACTACTGAATTAAAAGAACCTGTTGTTACATTACTTTGTGTCCAAGTTTGTCCAGAATTACTAGTATACCATATTCCAAGATTGGAGCCACTCCCTGCAATTCCATTTAAACCATCTAAAGATACTGAATTAAAATTACCAGTTAATAATAAATTGGTATTTGAAAAAGACATATATATATATATAAAGAAAAAATTTCAAACGAATAAGTGCTTTATGTACTTCTGCAAATTAAAATACCTATAGCCACCATTCTTCTTGTCCAGTGTCTCCAATGGCGCCAATATCTTCTTCAATTTATCGTCCGGGATGAAAAATTGCTTGTTCGTCACATTCTGTAGCCCTTTATCCTTAACATAGCGGTTAATTATCTTTGTAGTGGATGGTCGATTGATCATATTCTCGTCATCCAATTTCTGAAATTTAGACTCTTCTTTGGCTTCTTCTTCCAACACAATTTCATTCGTAATTGCGACAATTTCCGGGTTTTTCAAGAATTCCACCAATTCGCGCTTTATTTTCGACTTCTTGGCAAATCCCGATGGCTCCCTCTCTTTCTTGTCTTCTACCTTCTTTAATGTCCCCCGCGACTTCTGATTTTTCCGCAGTTGACGAATAAATTTGATGGATTCGCGCTCATAATTGCGAAAATTCGTCTCAATATTCTTTATATTCACTCGCAAATTATAGAGTGATATTAAAATTGTCTGAGATTGGACAGTTAGTTCACTTATTTTAAGCAATTCACTATTGTCCTCTACTCCTTGCACCGTATTATCGTCGTCAATTTGTTCCGCCATTCTAATATATTTACTTATGGTATAAAGTTTTTAAATCTAAAATTTTTTTATACTATATAACAAATATGAAAAAACCTGACACACTTATAGCAACATATTCTTTTTTAATCCTTATTGCTTTTCTTATTATATTTATTTTTTCAATTTTGATGTGGGTATTAAACTTAGGTGGTAGATGTTCATCTGGTTCTCAACCAAAAAAAGAAGGAAAAAAGAAGAGAAACAACACCATTATTTATTTATTAGTTTTTGTTCTTGTATGTAGTATGGCAGCACAAGCAGTCAATCAATCATTAACAATAATTGTTAAATAATTATAATAATTTTGAAAGATTATTTACAAATAAGTCCCCCCATTTCTACCAACCCATTCGTCGTCCAAGATTGCTTGGGCTGGGGCTGGGGCTGGGGCTTGGTTGACGTGAATGTCACTGCTGCGATCGAGGAAAGGCGTATACCGCTCGGTATTGTCGGTATTTTTTATCCAGCGGCTACCTGGACGAAGACAGAGTAAAAAACTCTTCTTTTTCGCGATACCCCCACTGAGATGGCTGACCTCCAAGCTTACTACGCTGACATTTCTGTCTCGAGTACCCCTCGTCACTGGAACTTCCTTCATAGTCATTCCAAACATGTAGTACTGGTCTGGAATTTTTTTCCGGACCAGCTGTCCATACTCCCCCAGGAACACCACGTTATCGGAGGTGATTGAATCTAATGATCCATCATTCTCCACGATCTTCCAAGCATACATGCGATTGTATCCGCTCTTGGTGGAGGAACACACTTGGACTATACAACCGTCGATAACCCATTGATGACGATGGTCATCAATGTTCTTCGGTGGCCTCTCTCCGCCGGTTAGGCGCAAAGGTACGCTTGATGAAGATGTGACATTATTGCCACAACTATCAGTCAAGGTTATGACTTTCACCAAATCTAGACCGTATTCTGATGAGACTATTTTGAATTCTATTACAGTTACAGTCATGATTAACATTATATCATAATAAATTTAAAAAATTAACCCATCAATTTTTTTTAAGAATGTCTAATAAAATATTCCATACTCTCATGCTTTACATCTGGCAAATAAAAATCATCACCATCTTCCTTCTTTTCATCCATTGCCTTATAAAGCTCGTAATATTGACTTCTTTTCACTCTCTTTCCGTCGCACATTAGCCACCGCTTCTCATCCATTTTCACACCCTTAGCAACTGTCCGAATTTCCCCAAGAAAAAATAAGCTCTCCCCTGCCACTCGCATCTTGCCCCGAACATCCAATTCCATATGTACCTCCATTGTCTGTCCGCTTCCCTCTTCTCCAAACCGCACCGCACCCATAAATTCCACCACGCCATCCCTCTTCCTTGGTATCATATAATTTTGGTTTAATCCAATTTGTAGAGTTTCCCCCAAATGAACCAATTTTGGTGCAATAAACATTGAGTCAGTCTCTATCTTTAAAAATGGTAATTTCAATTTATCATTTGTTATTGTCTTATCCTTTATTTTATTCGTCGTCACACTGTTTTCTCCCAATTTTTGCTCTATAATAGCCCCATCCATTAATTTTGTTGTTTTAATAGATGCATTTGATATATGTTTATCATCAATACAGTTCAGTGCTATATGATTCGCCTGAATAGCACCTCTTTTAATATGTTCCGAATTTATAGATTGTGGCTGAATATGACGCTCAGATACAGCTCCATTCGCTATTTTTCCCCCCTCAATTGAGTCTTCCTCAAAATGGCGAGATTTTATTTCCCCATCTCCAATATTCCAGTCTCCAATGCAGCCGCGAGTCAAATGTCTCGGAAAAATACTCTGTTCCTTTATATTTCCTGCTCCAATTGATTCCTCTTTGATTAATAAACCATCAATGCTTCCCACTGCTAAGTGAGCCCCTGTTATCTCTCTTTCTCTAATATGACTCCCTCTTATTTGCCCTTGTTGAATGTGGGTTTCTTGAATAATATTGGGTGTTAAATGTCGCTCCATAATTTGGGAATTCGCAATATGATTGGACAAAATAATTTCATCATTCAAGTGCGATGTCAGAATAATTTTATCCAATAAATGTCGCTTTTCAACTATTCTATCCATAAGATTTTCGCCAGAAATACAATTTTTTGACAAATGCTTGTGCAAAATAATGGCGGATTTAAGATGTGTCATATGGATGCATTCACTCGATAATTCATGGTCAGTAATAATTCCCGCCCCCATATGGCTAGTTTTTACACATCCCTCCTTCAAATGTTTGGCAGTTATCGTTTTTTCATCAATATTAGAGCCATTTATAACCCCCTTACCAAAATGCCGGTTTTCGATGGCTTCATTTCCCAAATTAGGGGCTCTTACACAGCCATCTGAAAGGTGATTTGCGCCGATGACCCCATTTTCCAAGTATTTCGCCCCAATGGCGCCCTCTTTGATTTCCAATTGCGGGGTTGTCTGAAAGAGGGGGGAAACAGCTAATTCCACTTTTTTCCCCCTTCGTTGAATACAGCCGTCATACTCCAAATTCTCCATTCCATTCACCTGTAAATATCCAATTCCGTCGTTTTTATCAAACACAAAATATTCACTATTTCCATAGCGCCCCTCTTGTACACACAATTTCGCCGGAGTTTGTATTTCTTGTAGGTATTTCATACGGAGTAAGTCACCTTCTTGGAATTCAAGAATTTCCATCAGGGTCGCCCCCGTTTTCATAATAAGCCCAATAGTTGCACCCGGAAATTTAATATCGCCAACATTTCGTAGTAATTTCACTAAATTTTGATTTTCAAAGATTTCCACATCTTCCTCAAACAATAGAAATTTCACAATCATATAGTTCTGGAGCCCCTGACTAATTGTATCTACATACCTCTTAGTTGCTACTTCATCCCCATTTTGCGGATCCGCAACATTGCGAATAGTGGACTTCCCATTCATTATAATATCACCATCTAGGCTCAATTCTCGAATATGTAAGTTATCCCGCCGTATCATTTCCATATTTCCCTCTAATAGCCGCCCCATATGGTAGCACTCTTTTTCCCAATCAAACCAAATATGTGTCCGATTGGAGCCACCCTGTATAAAACTAAGAGGGCAATTCAGAAGCCCAATTGCCTGAATACTCCCTAAATCAATTTCTGGAGGGACCAATTCTAGTGCGGCTTCCTGGTGGACGCCCCCGCCGAATTCCACCCACTTCTCGCCGTCAAAGCCCTCAAACCGGTTCTCCCAAAAGCGGATCATTCCGGACCTCTTCTTCGTCTGATTCTCCGCCAATACGATTCCATTATTGCAGCTCAAAATGTCACCAATGTGCAGCTTCTTGTCAATAACAGCATCCCCGCCGACTTCCAGTGTTTTCTTCGGATTAATTTTATTTATTCCAATCCGTCTCCCCTCCGTAGTAATTACGCCTTCGCCGCCCTCCATCCATAGATTCTCTCGCGTAAAACTGCGCCATTGTGCACCATTATAGCCCATGAATTCGCCATTGCGATACACTATTTGCCCCTCTTTCTCGCCGAAATGGTCGCCTACAACGAGGGACCCTAGGAAAAAAGACTGCTTCTTAAATACACTGCCGCCTTCGACTATAAATGGCGCTAAATTCTGATTGCGAACCTCTAAATTATTTTCGATATGCAGCTTCGCATAGCGCTTCGATTCTAAAAAACTATTATGATACATTGTAATAGAATATATCATAAATTTTAAGCCTTTCCACAGGTCTAAGAGCCTACGAAAATATGCGTTTGCAGTAATCTGGAACTACAAAATAGAATATCCAATAAATAGGTCCAAAAAGAATTGCTAATAGTAAACCAACTACATGTTGTGAAGTTGACCCACTCCTACCAAAGCACACTATGGACATAATAAAACCTGCGATACCTAAAATTACCCAGACTGCGACTAAAATCATAATTATAATTTTCCCTGGGGATTTTTTTTCTTGTTCTTCATATTGAGGTTGCTGAGAATCCATTATATTGTATATGAAGAATAAAAATATTTTATGTATCTGAAATGGTTTATCTATAGGTTCCAATAACCACCTTCTTCAATTTATATTCCATTTTTTTGGATTCACTATTCCTGGAATTTGAAATGGACCGTACAATTGTTGATCCATTTACTGAATTCAAAAATATTTCTTCCATAATAACAAACCAAAATAATCTTATTATGTGATATAAAAAAATCATACATTATATAATAAAATAATGGAATGGACTGATTTGTTGCTTATATTTTCAAATTTATTTATGTTTTTGGCAATCTATGCTTCAATAAAAGAACAATATTTTATTGAAGGATGGGTATTATTCCAATCAATGGTAGTTTCAATGACATATCATGCACTATCGAGTTATAAGAATAGTCATCCCAAATTATATTCAACATTCCAATTTATTGATTTTTATTGTGCAATATTGGTAATGATTACATTATCAATATTTACAGTAAAAGTACCCGAAAAATATAAAGGAATTCCTCTAAATATTCTTGGAACATTCAGCTTATTTATGATTTTTTATGATGATTTTGGAATACGAGTTGAACTTATAATAGCCAGTATTTGCTTTTTTATGGTCTTTGGAATCTTCATTTTTAGAAAAAAATGCCCAGAATTCAAAAAACATAATTTAATCAAAGGAACAATATTTGCAATTAGTGGAATTGGATGTTTTCATATTACATATTATACGGATACTATTCCATATTGGATCACTCACACATTGTGGCATATTTTTATAATGATATCTGCATTCTATTTTTTACGAGTTCATGTTGTAACTGAAATAAAAGAAATTGGGAATAATGCACTTCGACATGTATCAAGTATTGAAAATTTCATTAGAAGCAGAATGACAAATAATATGGAAATGCATAATCTACAAGAATTATAATATTTTTTTTACATCGACCCACTCATCATCAGCGTCATTAGCATCATTTGTGCTATGTGAATTATCCATTTTTAATGACTTCATTTCGACTACAATATCAACTGGAGACCATTTTGTCTTATCAAAATTTTGAAAACTACCATAATTTGTAACTATTTTTTTTGCCTCCTTTTGAACAAATACTCGTTTTTTTTTATTATTATAATTCTCAATCATTTTTTTACGTAGTTTTGAATAATATTCTGAATTGAATGTTCGATAAGTAAATAAATTTAATGGTCTTATATATATTTTACCAATGTTCATTTTTATATATGTTATTTAAAATCTTTTAAATTATCCACCAATCGCCTCGCAAAATCCCGATCACTGGGGTAATGAAGTCCCGCAATAATGCGAATATTCGCCACACGCTCAGCAATAGCCCCCCATTCTTTTTTCCTCGTGGGCTCCCATTGGGACAACAATTTCGCGGCGTAATATGCCTGAAAAGCATGCCCTGAAGGAAAAGCCGGTGTGTTCGCCGTCGTAGAATACAATGCGTCAACTATCTCCGGAGCCACTTGCACAGGGCGCGCCCTATTGTAAAGTCTCTTATAATACATTATTTTGCCAACTATCGCCGGACTCACAACTTCTTTCTTCAATCGTCTGAATTGCTCATCTGTTAGCTTCCCACGGAAGGCTTCTAATGGGCTAGCATCAGTTAATTTGAAAAATTGGACGTCCTCCGGAGTTCTCTTCTGGATATAGTCTCGCACCATTATCCCAATTTCGCGCCCATTATTGGGATACGCAGAATGGATCGTGGGGTACCACATATTATACCTCGGCGGTTGTAGGGACAGTAATATAAAATAAATAAGAGCCACAAATGCTACAAATGCGAAAAGTTTTTTAATCATATATCTATTTTATGCTGAGAAATTATTATTCACTAGCCATATACGTATAAGGACCCCATTGTTTAACTTCTACTTCATCCTTCTCTGGCTCCACTTTGAAATCCGTGTCTTTCCGCTTCCCTTTAATTTCCCAATAAAAGGGTATATTCGCGTTATAACGAGTGTCTGACCAAACCCGAATAACATTCTCGTGCTCCAATATTTCACCACCTAAGGGCGCAAATGGGCGCTCAATTGGAGTCAATTGGATCGTAGATGAACCAGACTCCACAATATGGCAATAATAATCCGGCAATTTTATATTCACAAACTCCCGGGTTTTCAAAATCTCCGCCCGTCCCCGGTAATAAACATCCGCCGTTGCCCCCTCCAAGCAAGCATGCACCAAATATTTGGTTGGATAAACCGGGTGCTGGATCGTGAAATTCTTTACTTGAACCTTCTTCCTCGTCAGCATATTTCCATCATTGAATGGCACTGCCTGCAATTGGTCGCCCTCCCAGGCAAAAGCCACCTGATTCCCGATACTATTTCCCACACACCCAGTCTTCAAAATCGCCGCATTATTGCCCAATTTATTGTTGTAGCTCGCAAAAGGCTTGCCATCGCCCGCCATTATTTCGCCCGCGGAATAAATTGAGCCGTCCTGCACCTGAACCACGAAATCATCGCTTCCCACCCGGCGATTGATATTTTTATCCTCTGCACTCTCATCTCGCCCCAAATAGATGACCCCTTCTTCGTCCAATGTGGTCAGTTTTATATTCTTCCCCATCTCCAGTGTC
>Ga0315284_10004512_pt1 | contig 19761 bp, 13 predicted proteins | sample YL17G09_16_MG_FD_203696 | JGI IMG/M metagenome (GOLD analysis project Ga0315284, IMG submission 203696) | Sediment microbial communities from Yellowstone Lake, YNP, Wyoming, USA - YL17G09_16 | ecosystem: Environmental > Aquatic > Freshwater > Lake > Sediment | place: USA: Wyoming | collected... | reverse complement strand
CATGAATCTGTCTCCTGATCTTGTTATCGTCTCAGGCGACAAATCCACCTTAATTCGCCTTAATTCGCGCCCAGTTTTTGGGGAGGATTATACACCTAAAGAACAAACAACATCGTTCAAAACCTATTGGCCTCCGCCAGCAAAATAAGACTCCACCCCCACAGCCAGAAGTGCTCGGCAGCATTTTACCAAACCCATGGAAAGAGCTAGTAATCAAACAGGTCTTTTTTGTTTCTGAGTTACTCATACGAGTCAATCTAAGATTCTAAAAGTACCTTTATCGGAACATTTTCGTGGTCCGTTTTCACAATCGATCGACTTGTTCATAAAATAAATTCCCCAGGACCTCCACAAAATTTTGGCCTTTTCGATTTTATGGGAGATACAGAACTTAGTTTGGATAATATTCTTGATAATAAACTATAAAGTTGCTGTTTTTCACCTTTTTTCATAAAATCAAGAAAATACTTTGATGCTTTTGGCGCTAATAACATCAACTCAAAAATACGCAAAACCACAGTTAAATTTAAACCCTCGATTTGCTTCCTTAAGGAGAGGTTAATTAACCAATCCGGAGAACCAGCGGCAAGAAGACCAAAAACTTCATTAAGATATTTACTGCTTTTGACAAGTTGAGATGCCCTATATATTTGATTTAAATCATCACATATTATACCTTCGCTTCGTGCTTTTTCATACAGATCCGTTCCTGGATAAAATTTTAAAGAAAATAAAATCAAATTACATCTCCAGCCACTGTAACTGGCTTTTCGTAATTTCATTGATAGATGAATTGAATCTAAAATATCCTGCTCATCTTCCCAGGGATTGTCTAAAATAAAGTCGTATCGAACTGACACCTTCTTTTTTGTCTCTTTTACTACTCTTTTTATACACTCGTCCACCAACAATATATCTTCTATCGATTCTGGTCTACGATATAGGTCTTTACTTATACGTGGACTACCAGATTGTATGCCGATGCCTATCGAACAAAGCCCTGCTTCAAATAACAATTTAAGCTTATAATCAGAAACCGACCGCGGAATAGACAGGATTTCAAAAGGCAATCCTATCTTCTCTCTGTACTGTTCGGCAAAATTTTCTATTAACTCTGTAGGTTGTGTTAAGAAGGAGTCATCTGCCAACACGATTTTTTTAAGATGGGGCATAAGATTAATTGCTTCTTTTAATTCATTAATCATATTGTTAACGCTTCGCCAACGAACTTTATATTTTCCACTATGGAGCCTGCGAATTGCATTATTGCAACAATATGTGCAAGCATAAGGACAACCGCGTGAAAATAATGTTCTATAGTAGGTCAGACATTTCTCTAATAAAGTGCTATCTAAACGTAATACTTCCCCCCGATAAAGTATAAATAAATTTTTTATATCATAAAGTGGAAGGGGCAGCTCATCTATATTATTAACAATTGTACCCGCTAAGAAAGGACCTTTATCTTGACGTTTGTATATTCCTGGTATCGATATTGATTCCCATGAATTGCCTTTAGACATCTCGTCAGCTAATTCGTAGAGGCTTATTTCGCCTTCTCCGATACATACCATATCTGCGTATTCCAAGCATTCAACTGGTCTAATAGTAGGATGAATCCCGCCCCAAATTATTGGTATATGAGGTAAATGTTTGCGTAAAAAACCTGTTATATGGATTGCATTATCAAAATGGTTCGACATCGCAGAGATACCTACTAAATCCGCGTTACTACATATTTCCGAAACTTTATTAAGAACACTTTCAGAATATGGATACAAATGAGCGTTGGATTCGTTCAATGTCATATCTGTGAATTGCCATGGAAGAAGGATTGAAACTGTATCAATTCCTTTAGACCTCAAATAAGCAGATAGGTAACGCAAGCTTGGAACAGTCACATCTTCAATTAAAGAAATTAAGACAACTTTCATAAATCCTCCTATTTCCCGATATTCACCAAAGTACCGGAACCATCAATACATCACACAAACGCATACAAATGCGCCTCTCGTAACACCAAGATGTTATGGTCATGAAGAATCTCTTTCCAGAATCCAGGGGTTAGACTGCAAGTACTCCAGTGTGCGAATGACCCCTTCATGGATAGAGAGTCTGGGTACCCAGCCTAAAACGCGGATCTTACTACAATTTAAAAAAATAAATGGGCTGTCACCAATCCATCCGCGCTCGCCACCAGTGTAACTAAGATGAGGCGAAACACCCATATGGGCTGTAATCCAACTAATTGAGTCATTTACTTCACAATACTCATCTGTACCAAGGTTGAATATATTGATCCTCTCTTGCGCTTTGTCAATTACCAGCAGCATTGCATCTAGACAATCCTGAACATAAAGATAAGATTTTTTCTGGCAACCATTACCCAACACTTTCAATTCATCAGGATTCTTAAGAAGTTGCTTGTAAAAATCAAACACATGACCATGCGTATAGCGTTCTCCAAGGATCGATACAAAGCGGAATATCCACGATTGAAAGCCAAATCCTTCGCAATATGCTTCAATTAATCCTTCGCAAGCCAATTTAGACGCTCCATATAAAGAAGTTTGAACCGGAAACGGAGCATCCTCAGGAGTTGGAATAACAGCAGATTCGCCGTAAATAGAACCAGTGGAAGGAAACGCAATCCTCTTGATACCATTGGCACGCATCGCTTCCAGTACGTTATAGGTAGCAATGGTGTTTTGTTCTAAATCCCTGCGTGGATGCTCCGTCCCGAAGCGGACATCGGCATTGGCGGCAAGATGAAAAACCATTTCGTAACCACTCATCGAATCTGTCAATAGTTGCTCATCAAGCAAATCGCCTTTAACCAACTCAAAGTGTAAGTTGGTACTTGCCAATTGCAGAAAGCACTCCTGGCCCGTGGAAAAATTGTCGATCCCGACTACGTGATGACCATCCTGCAGAAGACGATCCACTAAATTGCTGCCAATAAAACCAGCACAACCTGTAACGAAGATTTTCATACAGCACGTACCCTCCCGAACTTAAAATGTGATTATTGCTCCGGCGATTAAACAGTCAAACCAAACTGCATAGGTAGCCATAGGATGATTGAAGTAGCCGCGTTCATGATGCGGTCGCCGTTGCAAGGTTTTCATAAACGAGTTCGTGATGGTTTATCATAAACAAACCAAAAGTCCTATTCAAGCTGAGCCAAAACATTAAGAGTCGATAATCGATGGGCTCTGCAAAACAAAACACGCATATATGCAGTACGAGCGCATCCTCTTGCTGAGAAACGAAGATCTCCAAAGTGGCATATAAAACATTTTCAGACATTTAAATCCTGCATTACTAAGACAGAGTTTCAAGCTCTGTTCATCATAATTTACCTTATGATCGGCATCGCTTAGCCACCCGATCTTTCCAGGTAAACCTATGAGCAACGTTCCATCATCACGTAAAACTCGGCCAATTTCCGAAAGTAATTTATTTGGATTTTCTAAGTGTTCCAATACATTATCCAAAAACACAGAATCAAAATATTTATTATGAAACGGCAGTCGGTCTGGCTGCATCAAGTAGGCATCAAGACCACGAGATCTACAATATTCAACAGTATGCGGATTTATGTCAACTCCTATAGTCTGTGCCCTATAGGCCAACATGTCGCCAAGACCACAACCAACGTCGAGAGATATCCCTTTTAGATATTTAACCAAAGTAGGATAGAGCCAATAATTGCGATACAGTCTTCCGAGATTTCTACGTGTTTTTAGGTAGTCAAAGTATTCATTGAAGTTATCCAATGTAGAGGCACCTCACGGTTTACTTGAAATCAATAAGGCGATATTCTTACTCTTTTAAGAATTGACGTAATCAACCTTAATATTCTTGGGTAGTTGCAAACAAAAATAGTAATACGACTTTTTTTGGGCAATAGAGCCTTTACTTTAGACTGTTTTATATAACTACCGTATTCACTATTTCCGATGAATCTAACGCAGTGAATATATTCATCCCATGATTGAACATGAAACGCGGCTTTTATCAGAAAAAAACTAATATGTTTGATAAAATGCGCTTTAAATAAGTCTTCATATTTACTTCCATCTGGCGTAGTAGCAATAAATTGGTGTTCGAGACGTAATAATGATAATCCATCCGATAAAAATCCGCAAGAGATTGCTCGAGAACGACTATCATCCCTTACAAGAGCATGATAATAAACCTTTGACACAAAGCAAGTATTTTGTGAAAAGTAGGCAACTTTTCTCGAATATAAAATATCCTCCCATTCTTTGACTTCCGGGAAACGTATCTTATTTTCGATTAAAAAAGACCTGCGATAAATCTTATTCCAAACAACAGTCAAAATATCATCATCAAGCATGCCCTTGCGAAATATATCTTCACCTTGTAGCGTCTTACTACTAAATTTCCTCTTAGTAGCTAATACTTTACCGTCATTACAAACAAAATCCAAACCGAAATTAACAAAATCAGCACCTGACTCCTCCAGAATTAAAAGTATATCAGAACACAAGTTAGGCTCAATCCAGTCATCGCTATCTACATAGCAAATAAAGATACCACTTGCATGATCAAAGCCATAATTACGTGCCGCACCAGCACCCTTATTTTCCCCGAAAAGCAAACGGAAGTTGGGGTGTTTTCCCGAAAAATGATTGCAAATATCCAATGATTTATCAGTAGAGGGATCGTAAACAAGGATCACTTCAATATTCTTAAGTGTTTGATTTGCGATGCTTTCTAAACAACGCTCGAGGTATAGTTCAACATTGTATACTGGAACAATAATGCTAATTTTTTGATTATAAGCCATGAATAACACCTCGCCAAAGAGCAAATCCAATTTTGCATAACCCGTTGAATTTAACGAGGCCCCCATAATAAATCATAATATTAATAAAATATCACAACCTTATAAGTGCGCCATCGCAATTAAAAACCCAGAAATAGGAATCGCAAAAGAAAGGAGGAAAATTTCATTAAATTCTAAATGCATACTATCAGATTTTTTATAGAAAAGCCAAACGATAAGACCTATCTCTGCAGGTGCTCTATAACGAAAGTGGAAAAATATTATAGAGCACGCAATCAATAACATAAAAAGAATCGAAAACAGCTTGATAGATTCATAGCGGACACTCAATGATTGAATTTATGCTACCTGTTTCAATGTGAATTTATCACAATATTAGTATTTATTTTTCTTGAAAGCAGCATATATAATAAGTTTTGTAAACAAAAAAGGAGCTTTGTAAAAGTTTTTTGCAAAAGATACAGCCATTGAATAAATTATCGCAAAATTAAACACTGATTTGATAAACATTTTCTTTGCGATACGCTCCATTTCATTTACATCTTTAAAATCCTTTAACCTTATCCAAGGCGACTCCTTGCCAATACCCCAATCACCAACCAAACAGCCGGAACGCTTTGCTTCTTCATATACTTTTGTTCCCGGCAAAGGACTAAGTATATGAAATCTAAGTCCGGTAGGCCGAGCAATTTTGACAAACTTTTCCGTTTCGCGAAGTGTTTGCCTGTTCTCTCCGGAATAAAACAAAATCATATCTCCAAAACATTTTATTCCCGCTTTTTTAGTCAACTTACAAGCCTTGATATTTTGCTCAACGGTAGTTCCCTTATTGAACATATCCAACATGCTCTGGGAGCCTGATTCAAAACCATATACGATGGAATTTACCCCAGCCTTTTTCATTTTTCTTAACAACTCCTCATCTACCATATTCACCCGGCTTCTAACCTTAAAGTCACAGCGAAATTTCTCTTCTATCAAGTAATCTAAAATTTTTGAACATCTATCCTTTTCAATGGTAAATGAATCATCCATAATCTGGATAGACTGGGGGGCTATATTTTTGTAAATCCACCTTATTTCTTTAATTACGTTTTCAGGAGACCTGCTTCGATATTTTTTACATACCTTAAAACAAAAACTGCACTGGTACGGACATCCTCTACTTGTCATTATTATATCACCGGGAATGCCATACAGTATTGAACCGTACTTGTTGTTCAAGTAATTTGTCATCAAAGTTTCTCTATCGGGAAACGGAATGTCATCAAGGTTCATAAGTATATCCGCATTTTCAGTTTGAGAAATTTCTCCGGAATCATGATTGCGAAAACAGATACCTCTAACCTGATCAAAAGGCAGCCCATTACGAATGTTATGAATTAAATTATATAAAGTAATTTCTCCTTCGCCTCGCACCACAAAATCACATTCCGGAATTTCCTTCATCGTTTCTTTTGGCATAACCGTGGGATGCGGTCCACCTAAAACAATATAAGCCGACTTAAACCGTTCTTTTATTAATTTGCATAAAACTGCAATATCTGTGATTTCGCGGGAAAACAGAGTCATCCCTATTATGTCTGGTCCAAAATCATTTATTTCATCGCATAGTTTTTTTATATAGGGATTCTCTAAGGAAATTGCCGCGATATTAGTCCTGTCTTCGCATTTATCAAGCAATTTAACACTTACCCCCCTGGACTTCAAAAAAGAGGATAAATACATAAGGGATAAAGGCGGACTCGTACCCCCACTGGCATCAATAAAAGGCCTTAATAGCAATGTTTTCATATACGCTTAAAACCTAAAAATTTAATTTGGGTTCTCCAAATCAGAACAGTCAAAACTGGCTTGAACAGCATTCATAAGCTCTATACTATCAAATCAATGTCAAATACGCTACTTTAATATGGGAAATGCGGGTTTAATAAAATATCACAACCTTATAAGTGCGCCATCGCAATTAAAAACCCAGAAATAGGAGTCGCAAAAGAAAGGACCAAAATTTTATTAAATAATTTTAAGCGCATACTATCAGACTTTTTATACAAAAGCCAAACGATAAGACTTAGCTCTGCAGGTACTCTATAACGAAAGTGGAAAACTATTGTAGAGCAAGCAATCAATAACATAAAAAGAATTGAAAACAGCTTGATAGATTCATAGCGGACATCGCCGACTACCTTTTGTTTTCTACCAGAAATCCAAGCTGAAATTAACAACAGTGTAGTTAATGTCATTGAAATCATCAAAGTAATTGTCCATGTCTGCGATGCAAGAGAAGCACCATAAGGGAATGTAGTTGGTATTGCAAATGCATAAACAAGCGCTTTAAAAATAATAAAAATTATCGCTAATAGAATTAAACTCGGCGAAAATTCGGAGGAAATAATTTTATCGTACAACAGATTAAGTATATGAGCTTTAATACCACTACCTGGGCTGGGCATAATGTAGTTGTACCATTCCACGAAAGCACGCGCCGCGTTAAATTTTTCAGATAATATAGGATTAAGAGGCCCAAAAGTAATTGCCCAAAACAGCAAACATGCGCCTATCATCATTAGCATTAGTAATGCATGGCGTAGACCTGAACGAATTTGTGGAATAATCGCTGCAAATAAAATGCAACCCACTGCAATACCATACATTGGCCTTGATATCTCTGCAAGAATTATCGATAGTGCAAAATAGAGAAAAAAATCAAATCTTTTATTCCTATAAGCACAAATAGCAACAATGCTGGACCACAAAACGCAAATTCCAATCCCCTCCTTGTTTACACTAGACAGGAAGAGCAAGCTTTCTGGAAAAGCGCTTGCGAAAAGCAAAATTCGAAGTATCTTCTCCTCTCCGTGTCGCTTTAGCCAGATATAACTTGGCAGTATGGCCAAACCGTGAATGATTATTGCGATTAGATGTGGATTTATGTATGCTACAATTTTTTGGGGGTATAAAAATAAAAATCGCTGAGTATCTAATACATAGTCATCGGTATACTGCAATGCGTTGGCGTATGAATATGCATCAAACGCCCCCGTTAAATCGCTTCCAATTTGTACCGGAAGAATATAGACGAAATAAGAATACAATAATAGAAGGATAAAAATAGCACCTAAAATATATGTAGATAGTTCTACCTTCCAGCTAACAAAGTATTTATTACCAGACCTCTTCAGATAATTCATCTTAAACTACCATTGAATCAATTCCCATCCGGGCAGCAAAATGCCATTACTGTGATGCCGTTTTTGCCATGGGTCCGGTGCAATTGTTTTTTTATTTATATTTTCAGACAATGCGGAAGCCCACCAACTAAGCGAGCTATTTGCAATAATAAAATGTTTACACATAGACATTAGATATAACGTTTCCAAAGGGCCAGCATCATTGTCTTCTACGAATATGTGGCTTTCGTTTTCTTTGAAATTCATCTTAACCCACTCAATATCATCAGAAAATACAAAAAAACGCGGGTTATCCAGCTCTTCCTCAAATTTATCGAGTGCTTTTTGGTAATAATTAACAGGCAAAACATCTTGCTGTCTTAGGAACCAATGATGATTGGTAAGGTAATCGCCTCTCCTTATGTGCACACAAACGCTTTCCGAACTCCGGATACTATTTAAATAATGTATATTATCGCTTTCGCATTCCTTTTTTAAAGCTACCCTAATTTTATTCACAGCCGATTCATTAATTTCTTTAGAATCTTGCCAAAAACCATCAACGATATATTTACTCTTCCTTACATTCTCCCAGTTTCTTTGGTCATGAAAAATAAATCTTAAGCGGCTTAATTCCGGCTGTTCAAGGTTGAACTTCCAAAGCGCCCGGGCTAAAAAACGCGACGATCTCCAATTATAGTCATCCAGATCGATTATCCTGAATCCGTTGAAAAGCTTCCCAAACGTAACTTTTTCATGGGCCTTTTTTGTCCTTTTGTAAAAGGAAATATCAAATGCCACATCAGTTTCACCAGTGCTCTCAATAATATTTATCATTTTTTGAAACTGGAACAGTTGATTTCCAAGTCCACCCATTAGACGAACCACAATTTTCGGCATCACTTTTGGCATTAGTTTTAACTCATTGCTTTATAAACACAAAGATTCCCAAAGAATAATAAAATCCACTCAGTTCTATAATCGTATCCCATGGCCTGGAAGACTGTACTAGCGCTCCACCCACTCGCATTGAGGCAAATTCCTTGAGCGTCAATCCATAACTGTCAGCAAGCTGTACCAACTTACGAGGGTCGAAAATTCTGCGCGCATTAAATTCCACTCTCTCGATACCAATCGGAACGGATAGATAAAAGATTCCATCCTTCCTGAGCAAACCCGCCATATTGACAAGTCCGCATTCAAAGCCTTTAGTGTTAATCGGGTCGCCATACCTGCCCAGACCAAAATGTTCCAGTACATGCAGGCAGGAAAGAGAATCGCAATAGCCCGCCATTCCTTCCACAGGACTCATAAAATCGGCCTGTTTAAATATCATGCCTGGTATTTGTGTTGTAATCGGCCTGATATCAAACACCTCAATTTCACGAAAGCTGGCTACATGGGCGACAAACCCATCCACACGTGATCCGATATCCACATGCTTTTTAGGGTTAGCCGCAAAAATCTTTCTGGCAACTAACAAATCCTGCCAAAAATATTCACTTCGGGTCGCTCCTGCATCTTCATACCAATCATACAAACAAGGCAACAATCCAAAATGCCCGGTGTAATTGGAACGAAAACGAAATAAATCATGCACATATCGCGGCAGCCCACGCAAAGAATTAAACATTTTTCTTGGGTCTATGCCAAATTGAACACTAAGGAGCCAGTAAAACGGAAAAAGCAATGTTTTCAACTTCATATACCATTCTCTAACGCACACGCTAATTCCCCATCTGCCTTTCTCGAAAGCACTAACATCCAAAGAAAATACAAGACAGAAAACAAAACACCCGCGATGACAATGCCCGTAATGCCATACCAATACGCACCAGCAAAGTTAAAGATAACACCCAATAACGCTGTAACGATTTTAACCGCAGTCATTGCTTGAGTTTTATTTTGGCTCATCAGGTTGAGCGCAATGGTTTGACCAGCTGCAAATATTCCACCAGCAAGGAACGTCCACGGTAATAGATAAGATATTGATGCATATTCCTTGGCCACAAATATTCGGAATATCTGGGTATGGAACATAAAAACTACCAAGAAAGCGATGAATATCACACCCAAAGAAAACTCAGTTAGACGCCAGCTCAGTTTGTTAACGTTGGCGATACGCCTACTCTCACTTGCATCACCGGCCCGCTGGTAGAAAATGGGGGCTAAAAGCTGCATCGCCATTCCAGTGACTATTGTCATTGGGTAATATCCTAACTGAAAAAGCACCGCATACAGACCCACGTCCTGCGTAGTCGAAAAAAGCTTCAGTGCCCAACGATCGGAGGCAATCTGAGCCCAAGTAAAAATTCCCCAAATAGCAAATGGCCATGAATATTTCCATATTTGTTCCTGCCAGTTTCTTTCTTTAGCTGCCTCAGTTATGCGTATGGGAACAATTTTGCGAAAAAATACATACTGAGAACCAAGCACCAGTATAACTGCTATGGCATAACCGACCATGGCTATGGCACTGGTAGCACCCAGCCACAACATCAAACCGGCGGCGACCAAAAACCGCAACCAGGATTCCATTCCCTGGTGGAGCGCCACGATGGATCGTTGGCGAGCGGCATTCTGGATGCCGCTTAGGATCGAGTTGTAGCCGCTGAGGATAGCAAAGATAAACGCTGCGGTTGCAATGGCAATCCATTCTGTTCGCCCGATTATCAACAGGCCAACGACAGCAAAGAGGATCATGAGAATGATGACCCCGGTCGCCGATAACACCAATTGGCGTATCGCGTTCAAATAGCCGCCGAGATCTCCCTGCTCCTGCGCTGGTGCATAGAAGCGAGTTACACCATTGCCTAAGGGGCCGAGCACGACCTGATAAACCAGCGTGGCCACGGTCATACCCAGGGCCAGTTCACCATACGCCGCGGGAACCAGTAGTCCTGTCAGCAATCGCACACCGACCAGAGAGCCAACAACTACCGCTGTCTGGCCGAGAACAATCCAGAAACCTTCTTTGGAAAGACGGCGAAAACGCTCGGAGCGAAGAAAGATTGTCATTGGAGCCAAAACCTTCATTGGTGGCAATGTTCCAGGTAATTCACTAAGCAAACCGTACATTGATGCCTCCGAACCATACAGTACTCCTCAGTCAACAAAGTCCTCGAACTGCATTTCGAGGAATAGAAGCACCTGAAGCATGCTATTCAACATTCTACAAAAAATACCGGGGGCGCTGGGTAAGTTGCTGCGTTAGCGGCGATGGCATTTTTGCGTCTTGCGCGGAAGATTGTTTTTTTACTGTTCAGCAGCCCCCACGGAGCCGGTGGAGCAGGGAACAATGTTAAAATCCGCTGACGAGCCGTTCGGCTAATGCCGCAATTTCAGCTTCTTTTTCTGGAAATATCGGCATATTATTCAAAGCCCGAACAAACTCCGCCCCCGTCGGTTGCACTGTCGAGGACAACTACAACCATCCGTCTTGCTGCGCCGTTACCATCAGCCAACTCTCGCCAAGCAGTAAAGACCGCGAATCAATGCAATAAACCCTGACGCTGTGCGATAACGTCAAACTCACCACCCAAAGACGCTCGTGCGAAATACTCACGGATAAACGCCACAAGGACCGCGACGAACAAACTCATTACGCCAGCAAGAAGCACCATTTGCATTCTCTTGGGTTTGCACTTCTTCTCAGGAACTACGGCCCTGTCGAGAACTTGAATTGTCGGCATACTCTTGGCTTCTTCGATCTTGGCAATTTCATACTCCCTGGTGAGCAGTTCGAAGAGCATCTCCTTTATTTTTGCGTCCCTGCTGAGCATGCTGTCGATTTGACTAAGCTCCTGTTTGATTTCTCTGAGCCGATTTTCGAGGAAGACCTTTTTGTTGGTGGCCTGACCGACAAACAGTTGCTTGTTCCGTCTGTCTAATTCTTCGACATAGGCATTTGCCAGATTTGCCGCCTGGCAAGGGTCTCTGTCTTCAGCCGTAATGGCAACAATGCCATCCTTGGTAACCTTAATGGATGTCCTGTCTCGCAGAATTTGCCTGACAGCAGAGATGTCTTTTTTGACTTTGTAAACCTTCTGCAAGTCAAATCTTTCGATAAGAGCGTCGGCAACGCTTCGGCTTCGCAGAATACCAACGTACATATCAGATATGCTGGTGACATCCATCGCATTTCGTAAGATAGAGCTTTTCGCTGCACCCAAACCGCCGGCTATACTCGACTCTTTTTGCAGGAGGTCGACCGGCGGCACAACCGAGGCGGTAGCCGAAAAGCTTTTAGGCAGGAATAAACTGACAATCGCTGTTGTTACGACGGCGATTATGCAAATCCAGAAAATCATCCTCCTGTGCTTTGAAATGACATGGAGATAATCGGCAAGATTTATCTCATCTCCAATGTCCTGCCGGACTGATGAGCAACTGGCGTTTTCCGGTATGCCCACAGTTGCCTTGTCGGCACCGCTGGAAGGGCGTGTTACATCATCCATGACAGAAGTTCCTTAAAACAAACTATAATGCAAGCACTACGCCGGTGGCCAGCGCCGCCTGGAAGAGGATTTGCGTTATATCCTTGGTGGTCTGCAACCAGCGGAACTTGTCCATTTTTCTCGGCACCATAATGGTATCACCTGGGTTGAGCCGGATATTCATAAACCCGCCGAAGTTCCACTGATGTGCCTCGGAATCCCAGTAAACGCTGTTGGGGTTGTCCTGCGAGATGCTGACGACTGAACCATCGGCCTTTATAATGCCTATCTGTTTTCGGTCCGCCTCACCAGTGGGGCCTCCCACTCTCTGCAGGTAGTAAGCCACGGTTCTGTCTTTTTCATACAACAGCGAGGTGGGGTTGAAAACTTCGCCCACAACATTCACAATGCCTGGGGTTTCGGGGACAAACAAGGTATCGCCCTTTTCGAGTTCCAAGTCATATCCGGAGCCCCTGAACTGCTCAATCGGCGACAGCTTAACAACAACCCGTCCATCGACTTTTGCGGCTCGCAACTTGCTCAAAAGCTCTTTTTGAGCATGGAGAGCCATTTGTCGGGCTTGCGCGCTTTCCGCATCCAAGGCGCCACTTATCGCTTGGTTGGCTCCGGTGAGGGTGGCCTCCTCGACTTTATTGATAAGCTCATCCATCCGCTGCTGCTGAATTATTTTGGCGCTTTCTCGGGTAAACCTCGCCCCGCGGAGATATGCCTTTTCGGTAAAGCCGCCGGCACGTTTAACAAGTGAACTTAGGGTTTCGCCTTTTTTTACCGGATACACGCCGGGGAACCGCACCTGGCCGGATATGGTGGCGACACGGTCAAACTCAAGCTCTGGAATAGACCGGACAATCAAATGGTCGTAATCCTGCAGCTCAATGTTATTAGCAGGGTCTCTGGTGAGGGCTTTCTCGAGGTCAATGTCAATTTTTTCTGTCTGCATCCCGGCCTGACTAATGTGCCTGCGAGTCAGCTCAGCCTCTTTCAGATAGGCGTTTTTCCGCGGGCCGCCCGCGGCATCGAGCAGTTCGCTCAATCTCATACCGGGGATAAAACGGTATTCACCCGGCCGATAAACCTCGCCGGCAATGGATGCGCTCCGCTTGCCCTGTTCCAACGGCGAAACGCCAAACACCTTTATCACGTCGCCGTCCTGAATAATGGAGTCGGCGGCTTGTTGGTCAGCGACACCAGCCGGCTCGATGACATTAAAATCGACCACTACACGTCTTTGATGATTCTCCACCCTTGCAACCTGGACCTGCCGGAGCCAGCCGGCGTAGTTGACACCGCCCGCCAAATCAAGGGCCTCTCGCAGAGTCATCGGTTTGGCCATTTCGTATATTGCGGGCCTCTTGACGTTGCCGCACACTCCGACAACAGGGCCAATAATCGGGACAAATACCGTATCACCATCCTGCAGACGGATATCGTTGCTCTTGTCGCCGCCTAACAGAAACTTGTAGAGGTCGATGTGCATCGGCTGCTGGTTGCTTCGCGACAGGCGAACATCTCGCAGCGAGCCGTTTTTCGTCGGGCCCCCTGCGGCAAAGAGTGCATTTATAACCGTCGATAGGGAACTGAGCGTATAGCTGCCCGGTGTATCTACCTCGCCGACGACAAATATCTTTACCGTTCGCAGCCGGCCCATAGTCACGGCCATTTTGAAGTCCGTTTGCTTTCGCGCCAACTGCTCCTGTAAATAATCCTGCATCGCCGCCAGCGTCATACCGGAAACGTTCAGAATGCCCACCTCGGGCAGAACAATCCCGCCGTTACGATTCACCTCGACGGTATATTGAGCGTTGACTCGCCCCCATAATGTTACGGTGAAGGCATCGCCGGGACCGACGATATAATCAGGCCCGACGGGAACATTCGTAACAGGAGCAAAAGTCGACACCGGTTTTTGGAAAACATCGTAGCCGAACTGAGTAAGCTTGCCCGGCGCCACACCCGAAATCTCACCCGACAGCAATCGCTCTATTGTCGACGGCTGCTGTGCCATCCGATTCGGTTCAAGGGCGTTAACTTCGTTAACCTCTCCAAAACCCGGCGAAACAGACATCTGCTGTGGTTGCGCGGATAAGATGGCTCGGATTTGCTGCTGGGACAGGGTATTGGGGGCGATGCCCATTCTCTCGATGGCAGCGGTGTCTGCGAAGGGGTCTTCCGCTTGAGCCGCTGTTATGTAGCCGGCTGCAAATATCACCGCCAACCCAACGAATATAATTGAGAACCGACCAATCCTAAGGCGGTGCGCCTGTACTCGGCAAGTCGAACAGCCCCCCTGGTTTACTGGTTTTTCATCCCTCATTTTGTTACACTCCTTTGCAACAACCACGCCTTTGACCAAACCAAACCTCTGAAGTACCAAATATAATCCGACGCGAGATACAGTCAACAGTTTTTTTGACATTTTTGCATTTTTGCCGGTCGAATATCAGCGGGGTAACAACAATTGAAACACACATCAGGGCATACTCCGTCCCCTTCGGTTACACTTAACAGGCGCCAACGGTAAGGGCCTCAAAAAAATCTTAGAAAGCAATCGCTGACGTCACGTCGCCCCGCAGTTTATCGGCGTGGTTGCCAATCAAAGGCCCCAGGTTTCATCCCAACAATGCGCAGACAAACTCCAGCAAAGAAACGATGTGCTTACTGCCTCGGCAGGGACAAACAAACTTCCCCACACTCTTGCCCCCATAGTCACCCGGTTACCTGCTTACCTTCCAGCCCCCAGATAGCAATCCGAGCACTGCAAAACATCCCTTGACCACCCCAAAAAACCAAGCAGGGATACATTTTCTTCTTCGACAAACTGTTCCGAAAGACTTGACTTTTTTATGGGACCAGCCGATAAACTCATAGCCGGCAATACAGAAAAGCCCGACTGGGCATGGTGCGGCTAATCACAGTTAGTGTTGACCGGGATAGCCGGCTAACTATAATTGGGTGGGCGGCAACGGCTATGATGCTATCCGAGAAGCGACGGAGTATGCGCAAATATCTCTCTGCACTGTTAGTGCTTTTGGCCCTGCCCTGCCTTTCTCCTGTCCTGAGCGAAGTTGAAGGATTTGTCTCAACAAATGTCCCGCTCGGCCACTGGAGCTACGATGCCGTTGACAAGCTCATTGGCCAGGGGCTGCTCGACAGCGATATGCTGACAACCAGGCCGGTCTCTCGCTTCGAGATGGCCAGACATATTGCCGAGGCAGATGAAAAATTTCAACGGCTTAATGCACAAAACGAGCTAATCGCCGGCATCCTCGAACGGCTCAAAAAGGAATACGAGCCGGAACTTGCGGCCATAGGCGCAGTTGACGGCGGGCCGCTTCTCGACTTCGCAAAACCAGTCGAAGACCCTTATATAAAATATGTATATGCACGTTCAAAGCCCGATATCGAGAACATTCGCGGGGACCAGTTCGACGCACATTCCAACCTTCGTGCCGGATTCGCATCGAGGGGACAAATTTTTGATATCGCAGGATTTTACATACACCCCGAATATCCATATTCGTCCGAGGACTCAAGCCGGAACGTGAAGCTGATTGAAGCTTACGGCAAACTGATGCTGGGCAAATTCGAGATTGAGGTCGGTAAAGATTCGATGTGGTGGGGCCCCGGCTATCACGGCTCTATGCTTATGAGCAACAACGCCGAACCGTTTACGATGGTCAAGCTATCGACCCCCTCTCCCGTCAAGCTCCCCTGGATATTTCGCGGTCTGGGGCCTTTCAAGTTCGTATGGTTCCTGACACAGCTTGAAGAAGACAGGCCAATCCCCAAACCGAAGCTGACCGGTATGCGAATAAATTTCAAGCCGCATCCGGCGGTGGAACTGGGCCTGTCACGCGCCGTCATCTTCGGCGGTGAGGGACGGCCACATCTTGGCTTCAAAGATTACTTGAATATCTTCCTGGCGAACAAGGAAAACCGGCCGGGAAAGCTCGACAACGACCAGTTGGCCGGCTTCGATGCATCACTGCTGTTGCCCGTCGAATGGCTGATGCCCGCCAAAACGGTTAAACTCTACACTGACTGGGTCGGCGAAGACGAAGCGGGCGGATTGCCAACCAAATGGGGTCAGTTATTCGGAGCAAACTTCGCCGACATCCTCGGTTCGGGAAAGACCGACCTGCGAGTGGAATATGCGAACGACTACATTTCCGAAAAGCCCAACGTCTTTTATACGCACCATATTTACCAGGCCGGCTACACCTACGAAGGTAGAATCATCGGACACCATATGGGTACCGACACAAAAGACCTGTTCATCAGATTAACGCATTATCTCAACAAGGATATAGTCCTTGGACTACAGTATGATACGGAAACAAGCAATCTTTCATCAAGCCCCCAGCCCACAAGCAACCAGATACAATCAGATATAACGTTTTTCACGTCGCACGGCTGGCAACTGAACGCCGGCTACCGATACGAAGACACAAAAAACAGCCCCCTGCCGGATAATCACATAATCTTTCTGCAGGTAACATACGACTTTTAAGAAAAAGTTGCAGTATCCCCCGCCTGGCTATTAAAAATACGAAATTGTAGCTTATTGCATTTCGCCTACAATTTTGTTACCATATACCTCAACGATATTAAGGAGTGAAGATATGAGAGCAAAACCGGTGAAAGAAGTGCAGCTTCTAAACGACATAGCAAAAGGGCTTGCCGAGTCGCTCGACCTGCAGCAAACCTTGCGTTCGATTCTACAATCGCTGGACACCCACCTGAAGCTGCAACGCGGGACAATCACCCTGCTTAATCCGGATACAGAGACTATAAACATCGAGATAGCCCACGGCCTGAGCGAAAAATCGAAAAAAATGGGAATATACAGGATGGGCGAGGGCATAACCGGAATAGTTGTCCAGACCGGCAAAGAAATCATCGTCCCGGATATATCCAAAGACCCCCGCTTCATCCACAAGACCGGGGCAAGAAAGCTGGCAAAAGGCAGGCCAATCGCATTTTTCTGTGTCCCAATCAAGCTGGAGGGAAAAACCATCGGTGCGCTGAGCGTCGACCGACAGACAGAGGAAATCAACGATTTCGAAGGGCACGTTCGGCTTTTGAACATCATTTCCACTATGATTGCCCAGGCGGTGAAGCTGAACAAACTTGTCGAGAGCGAGCAGAGACAGCTTCGCGACGAAAACGTCCGGCTTCGCCAGGAATTAAAGACGCGATTCAGCGTTCATAATATGGTGGGGCAATCCAACGCGATGCAGCAGGTGTATCGGCTCATCGAGCAGGTTGCCGACAGTAACGCCACCGTTCTTATCCGCGGCGAAAGCGGCACGGGTAAGGACCTCGTCGCGCACGCAATCCACTACAACAGCCCCAGGGCCAATAAGCCCTTCATTAAAGTCAACTGCACCGCCCTGCCGGAGACCCTGCTCGAAAGCGAATTATTCGGCCACGAAAAAGGCGCATTCACCGGCGCAACGGAACGCAAAATCGGCAGATTCGAAAGAGCGCACGGCGGCAGCATATTCTTGGACGAAATCGGCGATTTCCCCGTCAGCTTGCAGGTAAAACTGCTGCGAGTGATGCAGTTCAAGGAATTTGAGCGGCTCGGCGGCACCGAGACAATAAAGACAAACGTTCGCATAATCGTGGCTACCAACAAAAACCTCGAACAACAGATAAAGGACGGCATTTTTCGCGAAGACCTGTATTATCGTGTAAACGTCTTTCCAATCTATTTACCGCCTCTTCGTGAACGCAAAGACGATATAATGCAGTTGGCCGACTATTTCCTCGAAAAATACGCCGCCGAGAACAAAAAAAATATTACCCGCATCTCGACGCCCGCTATCGAAATGCTGACAAGCTACCATTGGCCCGGCAACATCAGGGAGCTGGAAAACTGCATTGAGCGAGCGGTGCTATTGTGCGATGGCGAGGTAATCCGGTCGGAGCATCTCCCGCCGTCGCTTCAGATGATAAGAAAGACCGAGCAAGTGGCACCACAGTCGCTTAGCGAGATAATCGCCAACAAAGAAAGGGAACTTATAATTGACGCATTGAAGAAATCAGGCGGCCAGCAGAGAAAAGCCGCCAAAGAACTCGGCCTAACCGAGCGAATTCTCGGATACAAAATAAAAAGGTATGCCATTTATCCAAAGCTGCTGTCCTGACCCCTGAAAACCTACGGATTTGCAGGCAAATTAGTTATTGTTTACATTTTTGTAGACAGCCCTTCGGCCGTTACGAAACCACGGAAAAGAGCGACAACATCTGGATGGGCATCGGCCTTTCAACTTCGTTTTGAGCATCTCTTATCGCGGCATTAAAACTACAAAAATGTCTGCCTGTTTTAAAATATCAACAATAATGTAGACTGTTTCCCGGCAGGCAAACCCCCTTTGATGAGTGCAAGTGATGTATATACAAGAGGTTATGTAAAAGTGAGCGTAAAAGAAACGTCCTGGCACATGGCTTGCACTTATAAAAAAGTAAACGATTTAATCCAACCTGCCGAGCAACCACGGATGTGCGAAAGGATCGCAGAATTATGAAAAGAACACTGACAATAACAATGATCATTTTACTGACTATGGGGACGGCATTTTGTGAAATCAGCACACCAGGCTCAGAACCGCCTGCTGTTAGTAAAATTGATACAGGTGATACGGCGTGGGTATTGATATCCACGGCACTCGTTATGCTTATGACTCCGGGGCTGGCGTTTTTCTACGGAGGTTTGGTCAGGCGCAAAAATATGCTGTCTGTGCTTATGCAGTGCTTTATGGCCCTGTGCATAATCAGCATCCAATGGGTCGTATGCGGATACAGCTTATCGTTCGGGCCGGACAAGAACTCCATAATCGGCGGCCTGGAATGGTCGTTCCTGAACAACGTGGGAATGACGCCGAATCCCGACTACATTGGAACGGTGCCCCACGAAGTGTTTATGATGTTCCAGATGATGTTCGCCGTGATAACGCCGGCGTTAATCATAGGCGCATTTGCCGAGCGGATGAGATTTTCAGGGTTTCTGATTTTCATTCTGCTGTGGGCAACGTGTGTATATGACCCGATTGCGCACTGGCTATGGGGCGTCGGCGGCTTCCTGAAGAATATGGGCGCTTTGGACTTTGCCGGGGGCGCGGTGGTTCATATCAATGCCGGTATGACGGCTTTGGCGGCGGCCCTGATACTGGGAAGGCGACAAGGTTATCCGTGCGGTATCTCCCCTCCGCACAATTTGCCGTTTGCCGTATTGGGTGCTGGTCTGCTGTGGTTTGGATGGTTCGGCTTCAACGCCGGCAGCGCCCTGAAGGCATCAGGCCTGGCAGGCAAC
>Ga0315284_10004511_pt1 | contig 19762 bp, 14 predicted proteins | sample YL17G09_16_MG_FD_203696 | JGI IMG/M metagenome (GOLD analysis project Ga0315284, IMG submission 203696) | Sediment microbial communities from Yellowstone Lake, YNP, Wyoming, USA - YL17G09_16 | ecosystem: Environmental > Aquatic > Freshwater > Lake > Sediment | place: USA: Wyoming | collected... | reverse complement strand
GGCCGTAGTCATCAATTTGTATCAGGCCGTTACGAATGACGCTATCATATAAGTTTTCTAAAATCACTTTTGTTGATTCATACCAATCCCCATCCATATGCAGAAATGCGATTGGGCCGACGACATTGCGCATTTTAGGTAACGTTTCTTGGAAATAGCCTTTTACCGTTTTCACAATGTCACCGACGCCGAGCGTTGCGCATATTTCCTTTACGCTGCTCTCCGGGGCAGCACAGGTTCCCGTGCCCCATCCTGTCGCATCAGCAGGTATACCCTTGATCTTATCAAATTCATCAGGGACAGGCATTCCCTCAAAAGAATCGAAAGCATACAAAGTACGAGGTTGTTTACTGTATTGTTTTATAACGTAAGCCATTAGCGCAGTGGTGCCGCCGGCTGCTACTCCACATTCGACAATATTGCCGTGGATATTGTTTGCACAGACTTTTTTCGTCAACGAAAAAAGCGAATACAAGCGTCTTTCCGGGACCATAGTGTAAGGTTGGATAGCCTTAAATAGCTCAAGAAATTCTGTGTCCTGGATATTTATTGAAGGAGTTTGTGGATACTCTTTATTTATCCGTGCCAGGAAGCTCTTAGCATTTATATTATTCGGGGAATAACGCAATTCCTCTTTCAAAGCTTCTCTCGCTTGTGGTAGTTGGTTCGTTTTTATGAAATAAATGGCCCTGAGAAAATCAAGACCTTCCATCGGTTGTTTAAATGACTTTGCCCTGTTAAGATAAGAAAAAGCAAGGTCGATGTTATTTACATTCATCGCATCAATAGCTTTTCCTATTAACTCTTTAACTTTTATGATTTGATTGCCGGTGTTAAGATTATTTGGGCCTGGCTGCGACGAAGATAAAACAACAGTAGAAGATTTATCCCTTTGTGATTTAAGCGAAAGATGTTTTTGGACGATTCTGTCGAATTCTCTGCTTCTTTTTTCCATAGAGTAATCGCGCAAACATCTTTCTTGCCCCTGTCTTGCAATTTCTTCCCTTTCTTTCGGATGAGCTAAATAATATCGTATCTTTTCAATTAGCTCCTTTTCGTTTCTAAAGACTTCTATTTCTTTGCCTATCTCGAAGTATTCACTAAGGTTGTCATAATATTCAGTTAATAAGAACACCCCGCTTCCTGTAGCTTCAAATATTCTCATATTCATTGTTTCATTTCTTGCCATATCCACTATTGCATTTCCGCGGCTTATAGCTATTTCTCTGGCGCGAATCTGGCCTCTGGCGTCTAAAACTATCCTGCCGGAACGCATGGCTTTATACATTTCTATTCCAAATCTTGCTCCCAAATTATAATTTTCAATCTCTTTTTTAAGAGGGTCTGTCCACGTGTTTAGGTATAAACCACAAGTAAATGGATTTCCTTCGGCTTGCGAAGCTTTAACTATCGTACTCAGATAAAAATTCCTTTTTGCGTGCTGACCTGTGGTCCAACTACCTGAGAAAACCACATCGAATACAGGGTCGATGCTTTCCAAATCTTTTAATATTATCTTGGGAAATCCAGGTATAAAATGTTCTGTTGCCTTGGCCCCTAATTTGATGGCCATTTCTCTTACGCCTGAAAGTCCGCTCAGCATTAAATCAAACTCAGACCAGTCAGTGCCGTCCGGGATATCAGCTGCTCTCCAGCCGATTATTAAATCCGGCTTATGAGTTAATGTTCTTACAAACTTGCTATCAAATGTTATGGGGTCACTCAAATACAGTATGTTAGGTTTGATGTTTTCTATCTGTCTTCTGAGTATTTCATTCTGCCAGTCTCGTTGAGAGTTTAATGGCATGTTGTTCTCTATTAACCACTTTGATTGGGAAAAACCGTTATTTGCTATTATTAATTGAGAGTCATATCCGAAACTTCCCATATAGGGAGCGAACATATGTATCCCACTGAAACCGTCTTTTATTAGAGCGGCTATTTGTTCTTCGAATTTTGCGTTTTTCAATGTTTTATTTCTATCATAAAAATTTTTAAGATAGGTTTCATAAAAAGTATGCACCTGCAAAAACGCACCTTTGCTCTGGTTACAAATTGCAGCTTTGTTCAAATCTGTTTTAAGCCGATGGGCAAATATTTTATCACCCATATTATTTACAAACTTAACTTCTTTATTCTCCGCATCTTGTGCACGAGGTATTCTCCTGACTTCGTATCTAAATTCATTCTCCCATAAAAACATCGTGTTTATCAGGTCTGCTCTTAAATATACGAGGGCAGAAAAGGCCTTCTCTCGCATTGTTTGCGGAGCACAGTGCATATTTAACAAAATATCATTTCGCAGTCCTTCGATTTCCTGCTGTGAATATTCGGTAAATATCAGTTTATTATGTATATTTTCAACCGACCAGCGGTGATTACTGACTTTAGCCTGATTCATCCATACATCTTTGCCGCGTGTTGGTGTCTCGATGTAGCCACGTTTCGCGATACGCATAAGCTCATCACATGCCCTTTGAGGATTATTCACATGTTCCAGCACGTGGGAGCAATAAACAAAATCAAATTCTTTGTCTTCAAATGGTAAATCTTCGATGTTACACTCGATAACAGGCTTTCCGTCAATATGCTTGAATGGAGATCCACCTCTGCCATAACTACTATCATCGATGGCAATATCTGCTAAGTGGGTCGCAAGGTGAAATGGGATATGTCCGCTGCCGATATCTAAAACTTTATCGGCCGGGTCAATGCCAAAATTATAAAAGCGAGATTGATAAAGCCAATACCTGTCACTGACAGGAAGAAGCTGGTACTGGTCATAGACTTCCGCAAGGACTTCAATGGCATGGCTTGGGTATACAATGCTTAGCTGTTCGTAAATGTCAAAGGCATCGTTAAAATTGCCTTTTTGAAAATTCTCCATGGCGCATTTGAGCCATTTTTGGTGGTCGTCAATATTATAGTGTGGAATCTGCCTGCGACCATATTGTTTTTTCTCCGATAGTTGATTCTCACTGTTTTTTAGGAACTTATCGGAAGCTGTTGGCGCCGTCCGGCGCAATGTCCAGTTAAGGCAGTTCTCGATGCAATATCCGGGGGCATTTGCGCTGACAATATCCAGGCGGTCTTTCCGGTATTTCGGACTGTTCCAGATATCCAGCACACCTTGCTCATAGATGTTCCCGTAGCTGGTTATTCCATCGTGGTCACTGCAGCAGATAACACAGCTTCCATCGAGAAGTATGGTAAAGACTTCTCGTGGATTCCTGCAATTTTTGCTCATCGCCTGTCTGAGAGAAGCAATATCAGTATATGATGGACGGACGTATTCCAATTTGTCGGAATTTTGGTATCCGGAGCCGCTGCGAATATACGGTGCCTTGTAAACCGGTGTTAAGCCTATGGAGTTACAGATCTCACGAAATGAGTCCATCTCATGCTGGTTATGCTTAAACGCCAGGAACTGTGGATAGATTGTAACTTTATTACCATACTTGAGGTTTAACTCCTGCAGTGTTTTCAATGACCATAATGCCTTACTTACGGAGCCTGCTCTGCGGTACCGCTCATAAATGTTCTGACTAACTCCGTCGATGGAAACGATTATATCTGAAACACCTGATGTGATAAGCCTCTCAGCTTGTTCGGCTGTCAATGAGTTGCCGTTGGTGCTGATATTCGTTTTGGTGAAAGCAGAGGCGTACTCAATCATTTTGAAAATATCTTTATTTAATAGAGGTTCGCCCCAGATATGCGGGTATAGATATTCACAAAACGGTCGAATCTTATCAGCAATAATTTTAAACTGTTCAAATATCATCAACCCCTTTTTTCGGGTTATGATATCAGCTCCTATGGCACATTCGGGGCACTTCAAATCACATCCGAGTATAGTTTCCACTGCAAAAACTTTGGGGACTAACCGATCAAATTCTTTTAAGTATTGAGCCTCTGTGGTTTTTTCTCTTGATTTCAAATCCATTTTTATCCTTCTTCTATATTACCCTAAGTAATTTTGTGTGTGTTCCGGAAGTAGTTTTTGCAAGAGACTGTCTGCGAAAAATTTTACACCCCAGTTTGGTATAGCATAACTCAAATATCCCGCACCGACCGGATAAGAGCCCGGCAGGCCGCCGAAGATATTAGAGTCGGTTATACCATCAAGCAGATGTATTTGTTTCAAGTCATTTAAGAGCAACTCAGCAGCAGATTGAAACACTGGCTCCTCAGTGTATTTGAACATCCTCGACAAAAACAGCTCTATCTGGGCATTGCCCGTGATACAAGAGCGGCTGTCGGTGCTTGACCAATTGCTGTCAAAAGTTTCGGGAAGGGTCAGGAAAGTATCAGCGTTTTCTTTTAATTTTATGTAGAAGCTCGCCAGGGCTTTGGCAGCATTGTACAGAAGATACATGATTTTCCGCCGGTCAATCTGTGCATTATTGAATCTGCAGATTTCGAGAAGTCCGAATAATGTATAACCTATCAGATGAGTCCAGGGTTTGCCCTCCACACTTAAACTTGTATTGGCAAACCAACCATTTGAATGGGCACAATCGAGCGTCCATTTTGTATTCCTTTCCGCTGCTATTTTGTATTTAGCCCTGTTGGTGTGTTTGAATAATTCGAGCAAAGCCCATGCAACTCTAATATGATACGATTTTGGGCCTGCGTAAGTATTTGCTGTCCACTTACCATCATGGTCTTGTTTTTCTATAATCCAGTTTGCTGCTTTTTCAGCGGCTGTGAGGTATTTACTTTGGCCGGTTTCCGTATACAGAGCCAACCAGCCGAGAATCACCTGCCCCGTATTGAAAACACGGGGCCTAAGCCCATACACACCGACCGGTTCTCCTATACCGCCTTCAGGTGACTGAATAGCTATTTCCCAGTCGCCCATATCAATGGCCCGCTTGCGATAGGATTCAACACCTGTAAGTCTGTAATAACATAAAAATGTGGGAACTATATATCCTGTGGTTTCTGGATAATCCACAGCCCAATGCTGTGAATCCATGTGGTATGAGGCGGCAATCCCGCCGCCATCGTTAACCTCTTGGGCTCTTGTGAGCCATTGCATACAGCCGGAGAGGTGAATGTCATTGGGCAAAATAGTGTTGAAACGCTGATCAAGCTTATCCAGTTGGCATCTTCTCTGCAATATTATATTGTTACGGTTTTGTTGGTTTTGTTTCAACCTGTTTTGGGTTTCTTCAAGTCTGTTTTTGATTTCAAGGTCATCCGGTTTAAGGTTTAAATAATCGGTGTAAAGCTTTAATAAGTCTTCGAATCTACTCAGGCTGTTTAAGATATCTGCACATTTAGCCACAGCCATACTATCATCCGGCTTAAGCTCCAGCACTTTTAATAAGTATTGCCAGGCTTTATCTTTATCATCAGCCTCCCACATGCTAAAAGCAAGATTACGCATCGCATCGGTATCAGTCGGTTGAACATCATTATAATTATATTTTTGATGGGCTGATGATTTATCTGTTTCATAACCGGAAACAACGGGAGAAGTCCCATTCTTAATCGCTTCCAGGAAGAACATTTGCTCAGGCCTGTTGTCAATCTTGTCTACGTCAGGGATTATGCTTTCACAGTATCTCTTTTGTTCTATAACAGAAAAGCCGCCCTGCTCAAAAAGAGTTTTGAGGCTCTCAAAATCATATACACATTTGCAATGTTTATCACCACAGTGAAAGCCGTAGAAGAACCCATTAAATTTATCTGCGATTGTCTCTCCAGGAAAACGATCCCTGTCATCAGGAAGCTTTTGAAAATAGAATTCCAAATCATTATTAAGATATTTCTCTGCCAAGATACGTAAATCCTGCGATGCAAAACGGGCAACGCCGTCGGGCTTTAATACGCGATATACATCTTTGATGATTTCCAGAGAGCGTTGTCTGGAAAAATAATTAATCGCCGAAATGCAGACAACAATATTTACACTCTCATCAGGGAAGGGCAGTAAATCTTTTTCCATGTCCAGGATAATGTCGGCATTGCGGCTTATATCGATGTTTATGTAGCCATCAAGCGGCACAGGACCACTGCACAGGTTGATTTTCCGGACACACCTTTTATCCGAGGATGCGCACATTTGCAATTGCTCAGATCAGCCTTTATTTATAAGATTTTTCTGTTTAAAAACATGCGTATCTGTCTTGTCTGAGATCCCGCAAAGAGTTATCCAAAAAAGCCTTCATTGCTTTTTCGTAGCGTTTCACTGGTATCTGCATAAGCCATGTTTTTTTTTCATAAGATTCGCCAAATTCTGCTCTTCCAAAACCTATTTGCTTATAATCAAATATTACTTCGATAAGCCTTTATCGTCTTTTTGCCCTTACAAACCCTGCTTAGTTGTTTGGCGGCATCTGCCTTATGCACCGCAACAGCCAGGCACAGGTCTTTGTATAATTTTTGCAATTTCCCGCGTCGAGTTTCAAATTCATCGGATTCAAGAATTCCAGCCTCGGTTATTTTCTCCACAAAAGAACTGGTTTGCTTGCTCAAGGTCTTAAGCTCGCTGATACTACCTTGGCGGGTCAGTTTTATCTGCTTTTCTAACAGACTCTGGAGCTTATCCATTTCCGATGAAAATTGGGGCATCCGTTTATCTGTAGTCATCCGACCTGTACCCCCGTCTGTTTGCTTTGAGCCAGCTCATGTTCTACCTCTTCCAGGAGGTTACCTGCATCCTTATTGGCAGGGTCCAACGTCAAAACATCCAGGAGTATTTGTTGAGACTGTTCAAGCCGGCCGTCTTTCATATAAAGTGCTGCCAAAGAAAACATAATTGAGATATCGCCCGGGTGCATGTTCAGATATACCTCAAGATAGCGGATGACTTCCGCAAATGAGCCCATCTGACAGGATGTTTGAAACAGACCCAAAAGAGCCGTTAGATTATCCGTGTTCAGTTCAAGGGACTTTAGATACATCTTAAAGGCCTGTTTGTAATCGGCCTTTTGTTGTGCGGCCATTGCCAGACCAGCATATGCCCTGGAGCAATTGGGGTCCAGCCGACAGGCCACTCTGAAAGCTATCTGAGCATCATCCAAGAGATTTTTTTGCAGTGCAACTACCCCAAGGCCGACATAAGGACCCGGTTCATCAGGCTCCAGCGACGCTGCTTTTTCATAACACTGTTGAGCCCGGGCGTAGTTGCCGACGGAACTGTAGCAATCGCCGAGTTCCTGCAAAACCTCGTAACGCTGGGTTGGTTTCTGCTCTTCAATGCAATTTTCTTCTGTTATGTCCATAGCAATTCTTTTCCTTCAAGTATTTGTTCCGATCTTTCGAGCAATTCAATCGCAGAGTAAAAGTCCTTTTTCTGACGCTTTATCCTTGCCCCTAACAATAGTGTATCCACTGTCGGATGTTGCCGGTTGATGTCACTGCAAAGCTGGGTTGCTCTGGCGCAGTTGCCGGCTTTGTAAAAAGCATTCGCCGCCAGCGACTTCATCCACAACTGATTTTGATAATGGTCGGCTATATATTCAAATATCTCGGCTGCTTGTGCCCAATTTCCCTGTCTTTGCTCTGACTTGGCTTCCTGAAGCAATTGGTCAAACTGAAATGGTATCTCCTCAGGATGCAGACGTCTTACTACCACTCCAGCGGCTTTTAAAGAGTCGTAAACAGACAGATTTGGAAAACTCTTTCGCGCATACAGCAAATCATCTTTTATAGCCACGATCGCACGGAGCTTATCCGTTGAGTCTTCCAGCTCGAATGTTTCTCGCCCGGCTGTGCTGTTGATCATGGCGTAGAGTGAATCTTCCACCCAGAATTCTCTTATGGGAAATCCGCTTGGTACTATGGTGACATATTCTCCGTCACACTCGGCCAGAGCTATGTCTACCCGCTCCGTTTCGGGCGCAAGGGACTCGACGGGGATCGTGATGATATTAGGCATATCCGTCTGTAATCTGTTGAGGTCAGCCCGGGACAGCGGTAAATAAAGTTCATAGGGATAGAAGGTATGCCGCCAGATAGAGCCAAGTGTTTCTTTTGCTTGTTGGTTCAATTGGCTCGGCACAAAGATGATTGACATATCCTTAATTTTTGGCCAGGGCTTGGCGGGCCTTGTGGTGCGTATCGTTATAACATTCTTTAGATATTTATCTTTATCTTTGCGCTGCTGAACTGATATTCTGTCGGACTGGCCAACAGGGCAGTAAAATTCTCCGGTGATTTCATGAATGTGATAGAAATCCGAGAAAAAAACCAACCGGCGAGTCAGGTCCCAGTCAAGCAGGACATTAAGTTTTTCATTGTAAAGGCCGATTTTTTCAAGCAAATCTCTCTGGTGCATCAGGCTTACCTGCAAAACATGATTATAGAAAAGCATCACAAAGCGGTCGAAATCCCTGCTGACTTCAACAACTTTGCTTAAGGCCTGCCGACTGTCGTCCGGCCCGATTCGGCAATATGTTTGATATAAGTCGCTATATGCAACCTGACAATCGGTTTGATTTTCCAGGGCATTTACCAGGGTGCTGACGTGATGTGGGTAATAGAGGTCATCATCGTCAAGGTAACAAATATATTTACCTTTAGCATGTCGCATCGCTTCGTTGCGTGCAAAAGCAACGCCGCGGTTTTCTTTGTTGTTTATGAAGATAATCCTTGAGTCATCGAATGAGTTGACGACGTCACTTACCTCTTCTCCTCCGTCCCTGATTACGAAAATCTCGAGATTATCGTAATCCTGGCGCACAACACTGGATATCGCTACAGGCAAAAACCTGCGCCTGTTGTACGTCGGTATAAGTACACTGACAAGCGGTCCGGAGGTTTTCTTATGGTTTTTGACCATCCCAAGATTATCTAAGGTTCCTTTATTAGCAAATACTATACAACCTGTTCGCTTTCGAAAACTGGAGCATCGGATTTTTTGGGAAATCTGATATCTTTCACATCCAGCCAGGATTGCGAATCTATATCAGCTTCGAACTGAGTAAAAATGCCGTTGATTTTGTTCAACTGAGCTTTTAGTGAATATTTTTCTTCGACAAATTTGCGATATCTTTGGGGCTCGTATTTATCACAAAGAATCTGCTCACAAAACTCTTCGGAAATGTTAAACAGAAATTCCGACGGGAAAATACCCTCGGCCCCGAGGAAATTGTGGACAACAGGCTTTAGGCCACACGCCATAGCCTCCAGTAACCCAACAGGGTGTCCTTCACAAATGGATGTTGAAACTATGTAGTGTTTGTCCCGAAACCAGGATGTTACATTCCCTTGCCAACCGTCAAAGAACACCACGTCAGTAAGGTCAAGTGCCTTAACCATGTGCTTTAGATACTGTTCAAGTACCTGATCTTGGAAACTACCGCCGAAGAACAACCGATACGCAGGGTCGATGTAGTGCAACTTTTGCATGCATTGCAACACAAACGCTGGATTCTTTACCATCCTCAAATTAGCCAAAAAAGCGATGTTTTTACCTCGTTGCCGATTGGTAAACTCAAACTTATCAAGATTTATACCATTGGGAATATCGGCTATCGATGTTTGACTTTCGATGTCGGGAACTTTGTCGATAAGGGTGTTTTTGGTAACTTTATTACCAACGGTAATAAGGATATCAATATTGGACCAGTGAACCTGTTGGGGCCATTGCTCATAGGCTTCGTAGCGATGCAACCTGACAATATTTTTGCAAACTTTCGGCATGTTTGATGCAGTTGCTGCAAGATTGGTGCACCACTCAAACCAGCAGATATCGGCCCATCTCATCAATTCATATAGTTCTTGTTCTGTTTGGCCTTCAAAAAGCCGTGTTTCAAAACGTTTTTCCGTAAATTCGAGAATTTCATTAAGGAAAGTCATACCATCGGCACCGCAGAAAAAAGCTATTTTCGGCCTTTTAGAGCGAATCGTATCAATCATCGGCTCAAGAATTTTTTGATTCGGTGCAATTTGAAGTGAGCGAAGCAGCATTTCGACCGCATTGGCTTTATCGCCCTGATTGAGAAACACCGTAGCGGTTCTGTTAAGTACGTCCGCACTTAGGATACCCATTTGCTCCATATCATCAAAGAGCTGCACGGCTTCTGCTGCCATGCCGGCTGCCAGGTAGCTTTCAGACAAATTCCACACTATCTCAGCGGAATTGTCTCGCAGGTTCCTCGCCTTGATTAAATGAGCTATTGATTCGTCCGATCGGCCCAGACAATGGAGAATCGCCCCTATGTCATTCAGTGCCTCTGCATCGTCAGGTGACGTGCGAAGATGTTCTTGAATACAGTCGTGAGCTTGCTGATACCTACCGGCATTGGCTAACTCCAGGCCTTTTTGATAATGGTTCTGGTTATCAAACGTCCTGCTTTGTGTTTGGGGGTCCTTCGAATTTGTCTCCATTGTCATCGGCATTGCTCCCTGCTTAAATTATGGGGCCTTAAGGCAATCTCCTTTTGCAAACGCGCAAACAGATAACCACATACTTTTTATTGAGCAAATTCTATGCCGTCTGCTGATATTGGTATTTATTTGCAATTCCGCGGTTTTATGCATAAAACTTTGTATAAATATCAAACACCCGTGTTGTTACAATAATCATCTTGGTTTAGCTCGCGACGTTTCACTTTTGCCTTCGGGAACTGCAAATACATCCGGCAATTCCTTTAGTGGCTAATCGATAAAATCCAGCAATGACAGTGACAGAAGTTTCCCTGCCACTGATAATGACATCTGGTAAAGAATCTCTCGACGTGAAAGGTCTATGGCAATCTGGGCAATGTCTGCTTGCTGCAGACGAGTTGTCTCATCTTCGGTATCGAATTTCAAGTTTTCAAGACGCTTCCTAAGACCATCCAGAAATCCGATTTTTGACCCTGCTGAAATAGAGGTCTGTAACAGAAGATTGCTCAACTCATCCAATGAACTTATTGAGTTATTCAGCATCTGTCCCGACTGAGCTTCAGAAAGTCCCTTTTTATTTTTAAGTATATCCCTTATGGTGATAAGGGTGTTGAAAATATCATGAGTTCCGGGTATACTCACCAAATCGACTCCGGTACTGTTTATAGCTGTGGTGTCAACGTAGAGAACCTTTCCGGTGAGCGAATCTGTTACAGCCTGATTCGCCGTGCCATTGGCATCGACGGTAGTAAGGCCCCCATCTATCGACAGCTTGTATGGATTACCGGCGCCCCCCGGCTGTGTTATCTCAAGCCAGACGTATCCGGTAACACTTGATGTTCCGGTGCCGGCTTCGGCGCCGGTGTCACCCTTAAAAGTGGGGGTGCCTCGATTGTCCGAACGGAAGATTTTATCGCCTATATAAAAAGCGCCGGCCTGTATCCCTGGTGCCACCTCTATATTTCTATCCTCAAGGCTGCCCTGATAAGTTACACTGGTGATTTCTCCATTAGTTTGTTGTGCAACATAAGGTGCCGTTGCTGTATCGCTTCCCCCGAAAAGGTGTTGGTTCATATGTCTGCTATTGGCCAGCAAAATCATCTGTTCTAATATGTCATTGATTCCTTCCGCTGTTCTTTCTCGTGTCTGCTGATCATAGATACCGCTGGAAACTTGAGTTAAGCGTAAATTTGCATCTGTTAAAGATGAGGTCATCCCATCAATAACGGTGGTGCAAAACTCCAGGACATCAACGATTCCTGAAAGGTTGTCCATATAATTTTCGAGCGAACTTTTTTGAGAACAAAGCCCCAAAACACGGTATGCCGAAGACGGGTCGTCAGAAGCCCGGTTTATCCGCGAGCCGGTGGATACCTGTTCCTGCAGACGCGTCATTATCTCCGAATGCAGTTGCAGGGCGAAATTGATATTATTGTAAATATTTCCCAGCGTTCCGCTCATGAAGCACCTTGGGTAAATTCAAGTGTTTATAATATTTCCATAAGACTTGACAGCGTGTCGTTGACTAAATTCAGGTACTTGGCCATTGCCTGAAACATCTGTTCAAAAACCAGCAATCTGGCGGCTTCATCGTTGATATCCACGCCGCTTCTGTTACTTTGCTGGTCGGCGAGATTCTGAACTATAACCTCAATGTTACCGCGGTGCATTTGTTTAATGGAGACTTGTTGACCGATGTCCGTAATCAGCTGGCTATAAAACTCGCTGGGTGTCATAGCATTGAGACTGCTCAATGCCTGGTCCTTCAAACCTGCCAACCGCAAAACATTGCTATTGTCTGTCGTATCAGCACCCAGGGCCGTTGCTATGCGAGTCGGCGCTGCAGCTATATCAGAACAAACGGCTATATCCGTAACATCAGTACCGGAAAAAAAGGTGTTGATTCCAACTGCCGCCAGTACATCCGAAGTATCCGTATCAGCAAAAACATCAACTTTAAAGTAATCTCCATCAACCAAATCGCCCGTACTTAGAGCTATTCTAATTCCTGTATCACCAACGTTAATTTCTTCTCCTGCTGCATAACCGGAACCAATATTGACAGTAGCAATCGTATTGCCTGCACCATCGTTGTCTTTCACCACCAGCTTCAAGGTACCGTTTCCGATATCACCGGTACCAGAGACCGTAAACCTTAAAGTATCGTTTGAGCTTCCTGTATAGATACCCGAGACAGCCACCGTTGGATCTGATGAGCCATTAAAACTAATATCAGGGGTATCAGTTTCTGGCGGCAGTACCGCAGGTAGAAAATCAAATTTATAACCTGTAGCAGCTGCGATGCTCAGTTGATTTGAAGAATTTACGGAAGCGATCACATTAGCAACATTGTTCGTAATATAATCGGCTATTTCGGTTAATGTGTCGGATGCCGCATCCTGCATGACAGGGACAGCTGTCCGTGTTATTGCCCCGCTGCTGGTATTGGTGACCCTGATGTACACATAGCCAGCAGATACAGTACTGAAATCGGATAAATCTTCGCTGGTCATAGTCCAGCCGGTTAGTTGTGTAAAAGAACCGCTTGACCCTACGCCCTGAACGTGATATTGGTTTATCTGTTGTATTATTGCACCTGCCAAAGCATCCATTTGGGAGCGGATATCAGAGAGAAGCTGGTTCTTTAGCGAGAAAAGCCCGCCAAGCTGCCCGCCATCCAGCGAGGTCTTATAATTATCGGTCCCGGCAACGGTAATACCCAGACTACCATCAGGTTGTAGGGATATTTCTAACCCTGTAGCGAAGGTATCCGTCACCACGTTTATTCCGCCGGCAATAACATTAACTACACCATAATCTTGCTCCAGTGTCTGGACGCCAATAAGTTCTGACAGATCAGCTATACACAGGTCCCTTCTGTCGCGCAAATTGTTTGCCTGGTTTCCGAGTATTTCAATTTTTTTAATGTTATCATTTAATTGGGCAATCTCATCTAACAGCAGGTTAATCTGCTCGATGATACGGCTGGCTTCCAATTTAATCTGGTCTTCCAATGTTGCCAGAAATTCTCCTAACGTTCTAAACTGAGCAGCCATGGTTTCAGCAGTGGTTACAGCCTGACTTTGCCAAATGCTCTCTGATGGATGTGCACTAAGGTCCTGTAAAGCGTTGAAAAAGTTGTCTATTACTTCATTCAAACCGCCGGCAACGGAAAACTCCCCAAAGGCATCTTCGATTGTTTGGAGGGTGGTAACCTCCTGTGAGATATGCCCTAATGATGACTGTTGCCGGAGAATTTCCTGTTCCAAAAGATTATCAATCAACCTGGTAATGCCGGTGACCTCGACCCCTTTTCCCAATGAAATTGGACCTGATTGTACAGAATACGCTGGAGCTAACTCTATTCTCTGACGGTGGTAACCTTCGGTGGCCGCATTGGCTATATTATTTCCGATTACGCTGAGGGCCTTTTGGGCTGCATCAAGGCCGGTCAGGCCTATGGCATAATTCGACATTTCCTAACTCCTTTTAGAGCTTTTTCGGAGTTTCTGTTCGCCGTTCTTTGCAATCAGAAACCCTTCAAAACTGCAAATTTACAAAAGCCGTCTCGGTCTGACGTTTGGCAGAACCGCTGGAATTGTAGTAGACCGTCTCTGTTCTGCCGAGGTCGAAGACACTCTTCAAAAGCAGGCTGTTGAACCTTGCACAATCCGACAAAAGTAATGCTGTGCCTAAATGTTCTCTCTTAAGTTTGCTGGTCAGCGATCTTAGCTTTACTCTTCTCTCCGTTATCTGAGCCTTTTTTTCTTCCGGCAGCACCTTTTCAAGTTGGGACAGGGTCATTTGCTCAAGGTTATACCCGAGAATCGCAGCGAGTTCTTTCCGTATCGACCGCCGTCGTGTCTCGCAGCTTCGGTAGCTTTCTGACTCGGCCCGGATATCATCGAGCAGTTTGCTCAAGGCAGTATCGTCTCTTTTGATAACCAGGCTTCGCAACTCGTTTAGCTGCGACAAGCAATACTGTATATGCTGGATATCCTTATCAAGAACAACCGACAGCTCATTGATTTTATCTTCTATTTCGATTGCCTTTGCCTTCATATATTATTATCCGTATATCCCACAGCTATGTTTTCCCTGTCCGAGTTGGTCAAAAACTTGTATATATCCTTCCACATACCGAATCCGCCATTGTTCGCAATGTCACGGGCCAGATACAGCCAAAATATCCCATGAATCTGCTCTGATATTCCATCCTTTTCGAATCCCCAGTCACCAACGGTATTTTTCATCTCATTCAAAAGCTTATCGATGACAATCGACTCAAAATCTTTGGCTATTTGTTTATTTTTGTCATCTGAGATGCAGTCGACCCTGCTCGGCTGAGCCAGTGGTATCGGCGGTGGGACAGCTTGGGTTAATATCAATTTGGCGTTATCCATAAAATTGCTCCGTGGCTCTTATCTACATTATCTCCAGTCTAGCCTGAAGGGCACCGGCCTTTTTCAGGGCATTAAATATAGCTATCAGGTCCCTCGGTGTGGCACCTATCGCATTGAGGGTCTTGGCCAAATCCGATACGTTAACCACCCTGGGCACAGGAATCAGATATCCGGCTTTCTCCTGGATACCCAGCATTGTTTCGTCAATAACTTCTGTTGTGCCGGCATCGGAGAAAGGTGCGGTAGGTTGTGAAACAGTTGCTGTTTCTTTGATTGTTACCACCAGTCCGCCCTGTGAAACTGCCACGGCTGATATAACAACGTTTTCTCCGACCACAATGGTACCGGTGCGCTCGTTAATAACCACCACCGCAGGCATATCCACTTGCACTTCGAGTTTTGTAATATCGTCGATAAAGCCCGCTATATCCGTTTGAGCGGTCTGGCTGGGTACTTCCACTAAGATAGTACCGGCATCAGGAACTTTTGCCGTGTCTGGATAAACCTGATTAATGGCCTTGCTGACTCGTTCTGCAGTTGTAAAATCGCTGTTTCTGAGATTGAACGTGATGAACCTCTGACCCCTGATGTTCTCGACAAAGGTGGCTATCTCTGCCTTCTCGACTATAGCCCCGTCCGGTATTCGGCCGACTGTCTGATGATTCTTTGTAATTGAGGCTTGTTTGCCTGCAACCGACCAGCCTCCAATAAAAACTGCCCCGTGGGCTACGGCATACGCCTGGCCATCGAGACCTTTCAGTGGTGTCGGCAGGAGCGTGCCGCCCTGGAGATTTTTTGCATCTCCTATGGAAGAAACGTCCACATCGATTCGAGAGCCTTCTCGTGCAAAAGGACCCAACTCTGCCGTCACCATAACAATGGCAATATTGCCGCCGGTTAAATCGTCCGGGGAAAGGACCAGCCCTGAATCTCTCAATATATTTGTAAGCATCTGCTGCGACGGCAAAGTGCTGTCACCGGTGTTGGCCAGACCTATAACCAATCCTACACCGCTGAGAGGATTGCTGCGAACACCTTGAATATCGATGATATCCTTTATCCTTTCACCTTGTCCGACTTTGGCCACAGTTAGCAGGATTACAAACAAAAGATATAAGGGAAATCTCATAAGCTACCACCTTCAAAAACATTCTTTTACCATTACTATACGGCTTACCTTAAAATGGCCAGATGACGTTGAATATTCCTCCGAGCCAGTTGGGTTTGTTAAAAGGCGCTGAGACACCTTTGTTATTGGTGACGATATGGAAATCCGCAACCCGTTCACTCTCGATAGTATTATCGAACTCAATGTCACTCGTTCGGACGATACCACTAACCTCAATAGTCTGTATGTCGTCTGCGATATTACGGGTACGTGTTCCCATAACCACAAGGTTTCCGTTTGGCATGATATCTACAACAACTACTGTTATTGAATCGACAAAGCTGCGGTCATCTTTGTACTCAGCTGAGCCTTCCAGTTTGTTCTTATATTCCTCACCAGCTCCCAGATGAATGCCGGGGATGCTGGTTATAATGTGGTCGATTCCTACCTTTCCGTCAAAGTCAGCTGACCGCTTGGTCGTTTTTTCCAAATCTCTTTCTGCTTTATTTTCGAGTTCGCTCACCTCACTTATTTTGATAGTCAGGATATCACCTATGTGACGTGCCACATCATCGGCGTATAAATCCCTCATATTCTTGTCTCTTCTGGCCCATATAGAGTCCGCCTGCGAACAGTTAGCGGAACCTAAAAGGAAAAATGCTGAAACAAACACTAAGGCAATTTTATTGTTCATATTTTTTTTCTCCTTCTTAAAAAACAGGTTCGACAGTCCCGTCTTCGTTGACCTTGGCCAGGATTATTCGCTGTGAGTCCACGTTTCGCACCTTTATATATTCCCCGGCGATGCCCTGTTGCATGGTTTTTCCGATAGCTGTAACCTCAAGCCCAAGCCTGTCAATTCGGATGATGACATTTTGATTGCGTTTAACGATAGGTTCGTGTTTGACCTGGCCTACCATATTCGGCTGGAGCACGGTATTCGCCGGCAACCTGCGCCTGGCAACAAGACCATATGGCACAGCCCAATTGACATCCTCGGGATAATCTGATAATATGTTTTCTATCCTGATGTTCTCGGGACTTAAAACGTCACCATCGGTTAAGTCAATCACTGTCACGGCCTGTCGGCTATTGTATTTGAGGCGGAAAGCCACCTCACGAGTTCCGATTTCCTTACCGCCGACAAACACAGCGACCTTAACTTTGGCCTTGTTCCTTGCGCCGCTTGAAACCAAACACGGAACTAATTTGATATCTCCGCTATCCTCTGGAACGATTAAGTCATCGGGTATTCTTATTGGGTCCGGTCGGCAAACCGAACTATGCGGCGGATTTTTTTTTAGAAATGAGCTTGCCAACTCGACAAATTCGGTACCCATGATAATTTTCTGTTGCTGTTTTATCGTTATTTTTTCGGCCCCGGTTAATGTCACTTTTGCTCCGGGGATTCCATCGCAGGCCAATCTGCTTAGCACTGTTGGCCTGTCAATAATAATTTCTTGGCCTGGTTGCGAAATTCGCCCCATGGCAATTCTGCTTGCCTTGGCAACGAGAGACTTGTCACCCCGAATTATGCTGACCTGGCCCAAACTTGGCGCATTGTGGTCGATTGTAATTTCTCTCGGCAGATATATCTCTATCGCAGACTCTGTTTTTGCGGTTTTGATTTTACAGCTTACTGACGCCCTGGAAGTGTAAGCTAAGCCCAGCAAAAAAATAACTACAAAAATGTTAACTGTTTTATTGTTCACAATCATCCCTTTTGGTTATGTTCACTAAGTTAAGACCCTGCTATTTGAATCGCTCCTCGCAGCATTTCGTCCCCGGCCCTTATTGTCCTGGAGCTTGTCTCGTAAGCTCGCTGAGCGGTTATAAGGTTGACCAGTTCAGTTACCATTTGAACGTTGGATTTTTCCAAAAATCCCGACTGGATCGTACCGAAACCATTTTCTCCTGCCGTGCCGGTGGTAGGTGTACCGCTTGCCTCAGTCTCTGCCAGCAGGTTATCTCCTTCGCTGGAAAGCCCCGAAGGGTTGGGAAATCGGGCCAGCTGAATAGTACCTACAGATGATGTAGTTCCGGCGGCATTAGTGACGCTGACAGTTCCGTCCTTGCCGATGTCGACCGAAATGGCATCCGATGGTATACTAATCGCCGGTTCAAGGATATATCCGGTGGTGGTAACCAATTCCCCGTTGGCATTCATTTGCAGAGCGCCGTCGCGGGTATACCTGGTGTCACCGTTTGGCATGGTTACCTGAAGAAAACCATCACCTGTGATAGCTATATCGAGCTTACGGCTGGTGTTTTCAAGCTCGCCGTTGGAAAAAACCTTTACCGTAGATGCGACGCGGACCCCACTTCCGATTTCCAGACCGCTTGGGACAATTATGCCCGAAGCCACTTCTGCGCCGGCGTCCCTAACCTTGACATAAAGTAAATCCTGGAAGTTAATCTGGCTTCGTTTGAAACCTGTGGTATTGATGTTGGCAAGGTTGTTGGCGGTCACATCGACCATCATCTGCTGGGCTGTCATACCCGTTGCTGCAGTGGAAAATGCTCTCAACATAATAATGTTCTCCTTTTCTTGTTTAGCGGATAACAAACGCAAAAAAGCAAATGCTATACGCTATATAAATCAGGCCATAGCAACACCTATAATGCTGCTGGAAATATCTTTACTGGCTGATATGAATTTCATATTTGCTTCGTAGAGTCTGGACACCATTATCATGTCCACTAACTCCTCGACCAGTTTAACGTTGGACGCTTCCAGATAACCTTGTTTTACAACTATGTTTTCAGCAGGGGTCGGCCTGGTATCGCCCGGCATTGCGAGGCAGTTCCCGCCGACCGGCACAAGTTTATCCCTGTCATCTTCGAAATCGATAAGGCTGAATTCTCCCACAACTGTTCCGCCGGCGCTTATGCTTCCGTTGCTGGAGACATTCAGTTGCGATAATCCTGCTCCGGGTGGTATCGAGATTGGTCCGCTTTTACCCGCTACGAACCGTCCTTCGGAATCCACTATTTGCCCATTTTGATTTGTCTGGAACATCCCATTGCGTGTATAAAGTGGTCCTTCGGGTGTCTCTATCACAAAAAAGCCTTTACCATACAAGGCAAAATCCAAAGGCCTACCCGTTTCGGTAACACTGCCTTGGGAGAAGTCGAAGGTAGTCTCCAAGGCAATATCGCCGGAATGTCCTGCTTTTGTCTGTGCATCCTGTTCCATAAGGGATTTCGAGAAGGCATTGCATCTGCGTTTGTACCCAGCCGTGCTTACATTAGCCATATTATGCGCAATAATATTAAATTCTTGCTGTAAACAGTTAATGCTCGAATTGACCTGGGTTACAATATCTGTCACTTTCAGCCTTCCTGCACAACTATAGTTTCCGGTTCACTTACTTTTGTTTCCGCCGGATCTTCGATATCCTGACCTTCGGTATTGGCTCTTAGAGAAGCAACATTTGTAGCACGGATTAGCTCATTTACATCCGAGTCGTTTAAGCCTGTCAATTCAACTGCTATTGACAAACCGTTCTGTATAGCCTTAATGTGCCTGACTTCTCCGATATCTTCTACCATTTTTGAAGTTTGTTTTTTGGTATTTCGTTTTGCCGTGATCTGTTCTGTACCCTTTTCCTCATCCAGTTTAAATATTACCAGAATTCTCTCGCCGACCTTCACTTTCAGTGGGGCCTCTATGCGCAAACCTGGTCCAGCCAGTTCGGTGACAACCGCAGGGGTAAATTCCGGCAGTTCCCAGGAGATGAGAGAGGTATCTTTGCAATCGTCATTAATTGGACCAAGAGCTTTTGCGAATGGAAAGCGGGCGATAAGGGCCGGTTTTCTCACCGGCACGCGCAGAAAACGCCGACGATTAATAAACCGAACATTGTCGCCGTGATTCAAAACCAGAATGTCGCCGTTGCAACTGACC
>Ga0315284_10004510_pt1 | contig 19762 bp, 24 predicted proteins | sample YL17G09_16_MG_FD_203696 | JGI IMG/M metagenome (GOLD analysis project Ga0315284, IMG submission 203696) | Sediment microbial communities from Yellowstone Lake, YNP, Wyoming, USA - YL17G09_16 | ecosystem: Environmental > Aquatic > Freshwater > Lake > Sediment | place: USA: Wyoming | collected... | reverse complement strand
AGGGCAACTCCATCAGGTAGGTCATATACCGAACAAGGAACATCTATGATTGTTGACATTACAAAGTTCGTTGATTTCAAAAGATGGTTTGATTTCCTGAACCATTCATTTGAGAAAGGCGATGAATGGGTAAAGACGGTTACAAACGCCGGTAAAGAGACCGAGGTTAAAGGATACCTGATAAAGATACCTCATAGCATAGGGCATTTATACGGCAAGGAACTGTATGCGAAAATTGTTCTGACTGATGACCTGCGACGCAAGATTGAAGAATGGGTGATTCTACATGAGAGAGAAAGAAAAGCAAGTGTTCGTACGGCAGCCGGATTGTTTGGGGAGATATTAAATGAAGGCAAAACGTCCCGATGAACTAAAAGAAGAATTCAGTAAGGATTGGGAAAAACTCGGACTTGCTGACATGTGCAAGAAATATGGCGTATGCAAGAAGCTCCTTAGACGATGGGCAAAAGAATTTGGATTGAAATATCCAAAACCGCAGACTTCTAATCCCTATCAATATATCGAATCTCCCAGCAAAGAAATAAAAGTATTAATAGATACAACGCTTCAACGCGTACAAAATTCCGGTACGTTGCCTGATGGCAATACAATTGAATTGCAGCAGATGGCGCAGCAGTTGAAAGATGTTACCAACGGTACCTTAACCCAGAGGGAAAAAGAGGATAAACTCTGCGAGATAGCAATGAAAATGTATGCTCATTATACCACTATGAGCGTTATCCCTGCCAATATTATGCAGGAAGTTGATAATATGGTCAAGGCAATCTTATATAAGAAACGTGTCGGCAAGGAGACCCAGGAAGAAACGGAGATGAGCGAGGAAGAACTCCGCGCTATGAAAAGGACGTTCAACAGGGAAATGATGCTGGACGTGAAAAGTTATCTTAACAATACAGAGAACAAGTTTTTTGATATGCTTATGGATAAAGCAACCAAACGAGCGTTGCAGAAAAGAAAGGAAAAGCAGGAAGCAACCCAGCGGCAGGCGATGAAAGACGGCGTAATAGATGCAGAGGTAACTGAACGATAGGTCTTTGAAAGTGTGGGAGAACTGGTTTCGACGGAGAAATGCGAACTCGTAACTGCCAAGGGTAGTTGGTCGAGGCTACCATAAAATCGACCACAATTGTACATGGCAAGTCTATACTTGACCAGGCAAATGAGATTGTGAATGGAGCTTTCGCTGAACTCGAAAGGGTTCCAGTGCTTGCCTAACACAAAGTAGTTTGCTTTACAGTGCCGATGCAACATGCTTGCCTGCTCCGGGTGTCGGCATTAGAGGAACAGGATGGTGGAATATAAGTGTAAAAGGTTTCCAGAATAACCTTTTCACCCCCACTCTCGCAAGGGAGTAGGACTGCACGGTCTATAAGCGTGCTATCTTGGTAGATGTTATGATTTAGTTTTTCCGGACAGGGGTTCGATTCCCCTCTCCTACACCAGAAAATCCGAATGCTGAATTAGCATTCATTAGCATATATTAGCAGGAAGTGGAAACAGCAGCATATCTTAGCAGGAAAAGGAGAAAACAAATGCAAAGGGTAAGAGGAATTGCGGTTGATGACATCTGGACTAATCCTGATGAAAAAAAGGGAGAGGACCATTACACTGATTGCGAGATTAGCAGTGAGCAATTTATAGAGAATAAGTTCATTGACAGGATTGCTGACATAATCACTCAGTTGCTTGAAGTAAACTATAAGGATAGGAACGCTATCAAGAACATTATCAAGGTCGCAATCGCCCCGAAGGTTGATGAATTGCTTGAACAATATCTCCACGGTCAGCTGGAAATGATTGGGTATAGCATCAACAATGCATTCGGAATACAAGGAAAGGTCTGTTATAATTACACCATTCACGCAAAACTGGCTGACTATATACAGAGGATAGAACAAATCATAGGCAAGGAGAAATGCAAAGAACTGCGAGAGGCAGCGAGAAAAGATAAGGAGTTACCACCCAATAAGGAACAAAGTCAAAGTAAGAGTCAATAAGTATTTCGGTGCCGGTACGTGGGAAAGATTATTGCCAGAGCAGAGAAAATCTTTCGTTGACCTTGGCGCCCACGAAATGTGGAAACAGCATAAGAAAAAGATGCTGGGATTCCCTGAGGTCCCGAAGCGTGTTGTTCACGTTACCCCTGCCGATATTGTGCCGGTAGAACTTTTAGCAAAACCTAAACGGAAAGGATTCTTCGCAAGATTGTTTCGTGGATAAAAAAAGATGCAATCATATTGATGGCGATAAAGTCTGTGCTTTCACCGGAGAGAAATGCGATAATCCGGCTGATGAAGATTGCCCTCATTATGAACCATGGAATCCAGACGACCACCCAGGACAGGAGGAATAAATGGATAATGATATGATTGTTAAGTGCGGTATTTGTGGCAGCAAAATTCTGTACCAAGGTAAGAAGTTTGTCGTTAATGAAGTCCTGGCATTACAGTTAAAGACAGAGGGCGCCGAGCAGAACGGAGCATTGTGGTGGCATGCCGGTGAAGTATATCCTGCGAAACAAGATATAGATGATTGCAATGCGTTTCTTGAAGAAGAACTCGTCCATAAGATTACAGAGTATGGAGAGATGACCATTGCGTATTATACCTGCGGTAGCGGTTATGTTTATATCATCGCCGGTGATAAAAAGTTCAAGTTTGACGAAACCAAAACAATCGTTGATGCACTTGGCGAAGCATTGGAGTATTTGCTGACTCTATGAAAAACAAACAGCCGGTAAAGCCGGTAAGGAACGTGATGGGAGTAAAAGATGTAGTAGCGTATCTCGGAATATCCGAGACAAAGGTTTATTCACTTGCCAAGCGGAGACAGATTCCTTGTTGCAGGATAGGAATCCAATATAAGTTTTTGAGAGAACTATTAGATGAATGGATGAAAGCCAGGGTGATAAATAAAAAATGCGATACGTCGCTTTCGGTTGGGTAATAGTAATGTTGCTTCTATTGATTGCTGTCGGCATTTTTCTTTTCGTGGAAGAATGTACAATGATGGGAAGTATCTGTGTTGTGCTGTTTATAATAGGGATTCTTTCAGCCGTAGAATTACATAAAGATGAATGAAGGGTATAAATGTATGTGATAGTGGAATCTGACGGTATACAATGGGTATTCGGCGAGGTATCATATTTTGGATTTGACGTAGAAAAGAAGTTGCTTATTGTGGAAACAGAAGACGGTAAAATACATAGGGTAGAAAATGTAATGAAGTTCAAGGCAATGAAGGAAAGCCCAAATATTAAAAACAAAGACAAATGAATGCGATAATATAAAGGAGGGCGGTATGAGCGACAAGTTAGAAGCGTTGGACAAGGTTTGCGAGATGGGAGATTGCATTATTATTCAGAACAACAAGCAGGATATAATCTCTGATGCTATTGAATGGTTTGAGAATGGCAAGGTCAGCCACGTGGCTATGTACCTTGGCGGTGGGCAGAACTTGATTTCCGAGTTCTGTATTGAGGGCGCCGTAGTAAACAGGATTACAAGATACTGCAAAGACCAATACACGGTTTATGTCCGCAGGATAAAAGGGATTACCGTTGACCAGGCGTCCAAGATGAAAGACGCCGGATATAAGAGTGCGTTCAACAAAGAGAAATACGGATTCTTTTCTTATCTCGGATACATTGTCCTTAACCTGTACCGGAAAATTGTCCGGCAGATATTCGGAAGGAAAATAGCAGATGCATTTTTGATGGTAGATAATCCTTTCAGTGCGTCTGACACAGAGGTCTGCAGTAGCGGATACGACAAATGGGCGAAAGCCGGTGGAATAGATTTGTTTCCGGGGGTTGGTAATCAGATGGTTACTCCCGAGCACCTGCTTGAAAGCGAGAAACTTGAAACGATATTAACCGTATGATTAAAGGGGTATCGTATGAAACCTAATAAAAAGCGTGAGCATACGCAGAAATATCTTGATGAAGCGACGTCAAAGATACTTGAACATAAATATCTTGAAAGCGAGAAGGCTGGTCGGGACCTCGGGCAAGATGCGTGCCTTGACTGGATAAAGAAATATGCCAAGATACACAGGAGAGAGTTTGTTGACAAGCATATTTCAACCGCCGAGGAACTGATTGAGAATGCTGAAAAATCGTTGGAGAAGTTGAAAGAGAATCCAAATATACCCCAAGAGATAAAAGATGCTCTTGAAGGAATATACAAGGCTATTGCAGAATCTTTTGAGGAAATTGATACAGCGAAAGATACCGTGGAAATAAACGATAAGGATAATTCTGGGGTGGTCTAGCGGTAAGACACGTGGCTTTGGACCACGGAACCGAAGGTCCGAATCCTTCCCCCAGAGAAAAACTTGGCATAAAAATTGCATGCGGCAGCGGAAAACGCAACGGCGACTATGGTTTGAAAACGCTGAATCTGTCGGCATTTTGGAATGATAGTTGAGGTAAAAAGGAGGGGCTGACTGCTGCCGTGAGCTCCGAGATTACGTATCGTATCAAATTATTGACGAGCAAGGTTGCAAAAACGATGGTTAAATAATGTGTTATCGGGAAGTAGGGTAATGGCTATCCCGCATCCCTTGGGCGGATGAGATTACGTGTTCAAGTCACGTCTTCCCGAAATTATGCACAGGAAATTGTGCGTAAGTCCAATGGCGATTTAGAAAGAGTGGGAGGGTATATGGCAGGCGATGACGAACAAGGCAATGGCAACGCTGGGAATGGGCAGGAACGGGGGATTAGCCGGTCTAGGAATGCCCGGGACGTTCAGTATCAAATAGAGGGCGAAATCAAGCTTGGAAGCAAAATTAAGATATCCAGTAAGGCTGGCGGCACTTACGGTATATCCATCAGTCCTGACCAGCAGTATGCCTGCTCTTGTCCGGGCTTCCAGTTCCATGGCTCTTGCAAGCACGTGAATTACATAGACGACCTGTTTGAAGCCAAGTCCCCTACCGATACTTCATTTTTTGTAGTTAAAGGCAAGCCAAAGATAAATCTGGGTGATGGCAAGGATACGGCAGCAAATAACCTGAAAACTATTCTGATGCAAAAGGTTGAGGAATTAAGAGAGCAACAGAAAAATAGCCAGAGAATTTATATCGCTCACCCCGGGTCGGAATTCAAACCGGAGAGCATTCCATACATACCTGACAGCGACCACCCCTTATTGTCAAAGCACGACTTGGCGACTCCGGAACATAATGCTGGATTTGTTGATGCCTCAATGGTACCAAGGATGTATAAGGACAGTATAAGACCACCCGCGAAACCAGAAGAGCCGGTTATTTCAAACGAGAAATCCCCCAGCAGCGCAACCGTTAAATTAGAGATAACCCCTGCGGACAAAAACGAGCAGGTTAATAGAGTTGAGTCGTCGGAAAAACCGGAGACAAAACCGGAGATAAATTCAGAAATAAAGAAGCCGGAGTTTACAATGGGAGTTAAGAGAGCGGATATGAACAAAGGCGGATTCTACGTGCCGAATGAATCCAGACCGTATAGACCGGGGGACTGATAGCATATAGCAGATTATACAAGAGTACGCTTGCGTATCATGGATTAGGATATATGAGACATAAAGTCTCACGTCGCTGACCACGACGCTAAACCAAAAACAAAGGATAAATCTAAAAATGAAACGTCACCACTAATTAACTATGGAAGCCATTGATTCTTGGGCAGGTGCTTTTGATGATGTCCACCTGGAACGAAAAATAGAAGGGCGCATAGATACGTCTTTTCTTGATTTTTCCGTATCCGGAGATAACAACGATTTTTCCGAATATTATTTCGGGCAGACATTGTACGAGAATCAAAGGGATATATTAAGGGCAATTATCAATACCGGTACGCAGGAAGTTGATATAATCCAACCCAGGCAAACAGGAAAAACCTCAAGTATTGCCGTAGCCTGCGCAAAACTCGCCGAAACCACTGGGAATATATGGAATAAGATAAATCCTGAACCATACCGCATTGGCATCTTTGGTCCTAAACTCGGACAGGCACAGGTTGATTTGCAGCGTATAAAATTCTGGGCTTCTCATAATAAGGATGGCAAAACCCTTATCAATTGGAGCAAGACAACCAATTCAGTTATTATATGGAGAAATGGAGTTGAAGTCCATGCCGTATCCGCATCAGAACACGCTGAAGCAGAAAGTCTCACCTTTAACGTAGTAATCATTGAGGAAGCCCAGAAAGTATCCGACCACGCCGTTTCACAAATCATCACCCCGATGATTGGGGCAACCGGCGGTAAAATCGTTAAAATAGGAACTGTCCGTGCTATCAGAAACCATTTCTGGCGGTCCTGCTGTAAAAACCCGAGAACCATTAAAATTGCCCATCATTGGCTGACCTGCGGTTTATTGCTTCGCAGGGGAGGGTATAAGGAATACAACGGCAATAGGATACCGAACTATATCCTTGAGCGAATGCCGTGGATACTCAAAGAGAAATATATGCTGTCCGGTTTTTTCCCTAATACGCCGGACTTTATGTATTACGGCGATATGGAATACACCGACTTCCTTACCCAATACGAACTGGAATGGATGGAACAATCAGGTTTGTTTTTATCAAAAGATGAAATTGAAAAGATGTTTGTAGGATATCACCTGATTGAGCATTCGCAAATATCCGCAAATGACGAGTTGTTTGTGGGTGTGGACTTTGCCACCGGAGACGGGCAAGACGATACGTCTGTATCGGTATTTAAGAAAATAGGGAATCTCAAACGCAAGATATACGGCTGCACCTGGGGGGATATACCCATACCAGACCAGAAGCGTGAACTGGTCAATCTGTTTGGTCCTGGCGGACGTTTTCATCCAAGGACAATACTGGGCGACGTAGGTGGCAACGGGCAGGCGATTATTGAGGATTTGAGGGCTGAATATTCTATGCCTATATTCGGCGTTCATTTTGGTTCTACTGACCGTGATATTAAAACTTGTTCAATGAATATGAAAACTTCCATGTTCAATGATTTCAAACGTGAATTACAGAATAGTCTTATTCAACATTATGGCATAGAAGCCGGTACTTCAAAGGAAATGCAGATGCAATACCAGAAAGACCGGCGCGAATGGGAAGCATTGGAAATAGAGATAAGAGAGGATACGGTCAACAAGAAAATTCAGTCTCCGGATAGCGACCATGACGATATTCCCTGCAGTGACGTGCTGGGATTGAGAGCAATGAAGTTATCGTCAAAGATTATGGGCAGCCAACAAGTATTGCTGCATAGGATACCATATGCGATTGTGCAGTCGGCGGTATTCAGATAAAAAACATGGAAACATTTAAAAATTTTGGCTTGAGTGGCTGGATATCGGTAAGAATAATTCTGGTAATTTTTATATTCGGCATTGGGTTTTTGCGCAAGGGCTGCAAGAAATGCAGATGGCACGACAGGAGACATTGCAGGGCAGGGAGAGGGTACCTGCGTTCAGACAAGGCAATGTTCTGCGGGTTTTATGAGGAAAGGTGAATATCCGGAAAATCAGATGGTGGTGGTATTTTAAGGTAATATATCCCCTGAAAGGTCTCGGAAAGGAAAGAATGATGTGTCCTTTGCGTGAAGGAAACTTCATAGCCGCTTCTATTCCTTATGACTATTGGAGAAAACAGGGCAAGGATAGATGCTGTTCGTTCTGTGGGTCCTGGCATCCGGCAGAGTTTCTGGAATTTTGCGATAGGATTTTTCATACCAATGGGCGTTGTGGAACAATTGAATTGAATGACAGGCACGACAAAATATACATACAACGTCCGGGAATACGCAATGCAAGTTATGGAGCCATTAAATTGAAAATGGCACACTTGACCGCTGATTGTCTTGGGAAAAACGGTACGCAACCATTAGGCGCAGCATTAAGGATATCAAACGTTATTTTTAGAAAGAAATTTTCTAACGAAACCGGTGATTCAAAAAATATAATTACCTGGCTTGAAAGGTGGCACAAAGATGCCTAAATATTCAATCATCATCACGTCAAAAGAATGCGTTGATATAACGTGGGCGTGCATTGAATCCGTCAAGAAATATTCAAATGACTATGAAATTATCCTTGTGGATAATGGCTCTTCCAAGGAAACCCAGGAGAAATACAGGGCATTGGAATATGGAAACTTTATCCTGAAAACTTACAATGAGCCTATGGGCTGGTCAAAGGCAGCCAATATTGGCATGAGGAGAGCGGAAGGAGACTACATCGTAGTCCTGAACAATGATACCGTTGTAGCAGAGGGCTGGCTGGATATAATGGCTGACTGCTGCAACAAGCATAACGCCGTCATTGGACTGGCAGGGCAGAACATGATTATTACCGAAGACAATATTCAACTCACCGATTATTTCGGCAATGTCATCAACAGGGAATGGATACTTCCCTGTAAATTTCCGGTGGTCACCGATTACGTCGGCGGCGGCTGCATGATGCTGAAAAGGAAAATGCTTGACGATATAGGATATCTTGACGAGGATATACGCTTTGCGCAGGACGTTTTATACGGAATAAGAACGAAAGCGAAAGGCTACAAGTCAATGGTCGTATGCGTCCCGGGATATTGCCATTACGTTTCTGAATCTTACAAGAGCGAAATGGGTTTAGAGAAATTGCACCAGATGACCGCTGATTGTTTGAAACAGATTGCCGCTAAATTAAAGGAGAAAAAAGATGAAAAAGAACTGGGACGTTAAGTATCCGAATCAGGATATTGTTATAGCGCTGGCGAGACTCACGGTACCAACACTTTATCTTGAACTTGGCATATGGAAAGGTGAGACTCTGACCCAGATGATACCGATAGCCAAGAGGGTTATCGGAGTTGACGTGTTGAAGTTGATGCCGGATACTTCCAAGTTTGAATTTTACAAGATGCCTACTGATTCGTTCTTTGAGAATGTGAGAGCCGGCAAGATAAGCCTTGCCAATCTGGACATGGTATTCATTGACGCTTACCATTCTTATGAGAACTGCCTGAAAGATTTTGACAATGTATTTCCCTACGTATCCGAAGACGGATTGATATTCATGCATGATACTTATCCTATAAATGCTTCGCAGTGTACCCTTGACCAGGCGGGGACGTGCTACAAGGTAACAGAGGAAATACGCAAGCGCAGGGACGTGTGCGAGATACTCACTATCCCCTGCTATCCCGGGCTGACGATTGTCCGCAAGACCGATGGCAATATGAGGCACCTTGAAATGAAGGATACTCCGAGAAATTCAATCATTATTCCCGTGAAACTGATTGATGATTCCATTTTTGAGATGACAAAGAAATGCATTGAATCCATACGGAGGTATTCATTTGATTATGAGATTATCGTTATTGACAACGGGTCGGACGCTGTGGTCCGGAACAGGTACAAGGAGATTGAGGGCAAGGATTTAACGGTAAAGATTTACGATAAGCCGCTGGGATATCCGGCTGCCTGCAATATAGGGTTCGGAATGGCGAGAGGAGAACGCATTGTTGGAGTGAATAATGACGTTACCGTTGGTTATGACTGGCTGAATATAATGGAAAAAACCTGCATTGGGAATAATGCCATTGTGGGAGTGTCGGGAGAGAACCTGACAATCACCGAAAATGAAATTAAGCCATTTGGCTATATAGGTGTAAATTCAAAGGGTTACGCCTTAGTACAGAAGCAATTCCCAAAGGAATACGGTTACGTAGGCGGCAGTTGTTTCATGATGACGCGCAAAATGTTTAATGACATAGGTTTCTATGATGAAAATATGGGTATTGGGTACTGTGAGGACGCTGATTATGGGATAAGAGCAAAGGCAAAGGGCTATAAATCAATGGTTGTAAGCCTTCCCGGGTACAACCATAAATTCTCTGCGACCATGAAACAGATGGGAAGCGTGACTGAAAGAATAACCAATAACATGCAGTATCTCGCTTACAAGCAGACCTTATCGGAATACAAGGAGAAATATTTCAAGAACATTGACAAGGTAACCTGCATGGTATTGTCATGGGAGACGAAAGACGATACTGAACTATGCATTCATTCAATTTTAAGGGAAAGGGAACTGCTGAAAATCTGCGGCGTGGATATGAAGTTGATTGTGGTTGATAACGGAAGCACTGATGGTACCAGAGAATATCTGAAGCAGCAGGTAGGGATTGACGAATTAATCCTGAACGATACCAATCTGGGCATATCCAAGGCAAGGAATCTAGGGATAAACAAGAGGGAAGGGAAGTATTTGTTCATGGTTGACAGCGATATATCCATAGTAAAGGGGTCATTCATTGCCATGTTGAAATACATGGAAGCACGCCCCGGAATAACCAACGTGGGGGCAAATCCTCTGCAAATTACTTCTGACTGGGATAAGCAGACCAATTTCCTCAAGGATATAAGCAAGCCGGAGAATACTTCCAGACCGCAAAAAAACATATCTAAAATATGGGCGCTGACCCAATACGGAATATTCAGGTCGGAGCTGTTTGAGAGGTTCAGGTTTGACGAATCAGGGCTGATGGGACTGCCCGGCTGGGGATGCGAGGACGATGACCTTGCCTGGTATATGATATGCGAAGGATATAATTTCTGCCTGTTTAATGATATAGTTTATTATCATCGTGGTCATTCATCGGGGAAAAACCTTGAAGCAAGGAATATTGACCCCAAAACCGAAGAAAGGCGTGCTTATGTAATGAACAAGTGGGCGCCGGTGGTTGAGAGATTTCAAAGAGGAGAGCGGAGAGTAAATAAGGCAATGAGAATAAACGTGATAGCCTGCTGCTGGAATGAGGAAAAAATGTTGCCTTTTTTCCTTGAACATTACAGTGCCTTCTGTGATTCCATAATGCTTTATGACGGAGGCAGCACGGATAGGAGTCTGGAGATAATTGCCCGATATCCGAAAGCAAAGGCAATACCATCATATAATGGCGGTGATTGCATATTTGAGATGGAATTAGTGCGGATAAGAAATGAGAAATACAAGCAATACGCAAAGGATTATGACTGGCAGATAATATGCGACGTAGATGAGTTTCTTTATCATCCGGATATACTTAACCTGCTTGAACAATATAATACACGTGGCATAACGATTCCCCTTATTGATGGATATGAAATGTATTCAAATGATTTTCCGAGGGAAGGGGATAACCTTATAAAGACAATCCAGTGCGGCAAGAAAAGCGAATTGTATTCAAAGAAATGTTTGTTTAATCCCTGTGTCATTGATATAAGATTTGCGCCTGGCTCTCACAGCAGCGATTCTCTTGGCGACGTTAAATACAGTGAATTACCGGAGTTGAAATTATTGCATTATAAGTTTCTTGGGTGGAAATATTTAATAGAACGTTCAACCTTGTACGATAAAAGAATCAGCAAAAATGATAAAGAACACCATATGAGCGTGCATTTTGCGAAGTATATGAAGATAACGCAGGAACAATTCGCTCAAACGTTAAGCGAATGCATAAGGGTAACGGAATGAAGGTATCAATTATCGTACCGGTATTCAACCAATGGCTTTATACAAAGCAGATGCTGGCTTCCCTTTACAGGAACAATGACATGTCCGACGTAGAAGTAATAGTGGTTGACAATAATTCCAGGGACGAAACAAACGCCGAAATAAGCAAGATGATTAAAGGCGGCAAGAATATAAGGCTGTTGAAACAAAACGAGAACAAAGGCGTTGCGAAGGCATGGAATATAGGGCTGAAAAATGCCACCGGCAAATACATAATCATAATGAACAACGACCTCTTAATCCCCAAGCACTTTATCAGGAACTACGTAGCCTGCTTTGAGCAGCATCCTGACGTATATGCCATTAACCCCAGCCATACCGATTACGCCATGCCAAAGGACTTCTGGGTGAAGTCAGCGCAGATGGCGGATAAACCCCTCAATATCACTACGAACTGGGGTATAGCAGGGTTATGCTTCGGGATTAGAAGGGAAACAGTGGACAAGATAGGGCTGTTTGACGAGCAGTTTACCATGATGTGCTTTGAGGACAGGGACTACATGAAGCGCATGCAGGCTGCCGGTCTGCGCGCTGTGTTGCTGCCCAACGTCTGGGTTCACCATTACCGCAACAGGACATTGAAAACGATACCGAACAGGAAGAAAATCATTGATGGAAATGCTGAAAGATTCGGGAAGAAGTGGAGTTAATAAGATGTATACCAATAACATTGAAGGCTTTATGTTCCCGGACGAAATGAACTGGCTGTATGAGACAGCAAAAGGCATGAAATCCATCGTTGAAATCGGCGCCTTCAAGGGTAAAAGCACGCATGCCCTGCTGTCAGGGATAAGCAAGGATGGAATGGTTTATTCCATTGACCCGCTTGATTACGATGACTGGAAGGATAATAAGGTGTTCATGGAGTTCATGCGCAACGTGGGATTTTATCCCAACATGAGATTCATCAGGTTCAGGAGCGCCCAAGCCGTGAAAATGTTTGAGGATAAGTCAATAGACATGGTATTCATAGACGGCGACCACATGTATCCATCGGTAAAGCAGGACATAGAATTATGGCTTCCAAAGACAAAGAAACTCATCTGCGGGCATGATTACCATAATTTTACGCCGGAATGCGAGGGAGTGACAAAGGCGGTTGACGAGATGATATCAGGATTCAAACTATGCCATTCAATCTGGTACAAGGAGATTATATGAATCACGGAGTATTCATCAGGCTGAACTATAAGGAAGACTATCCCCACCTTAATTGGAGAATGTCATTCTTTGAATCAATGGTTTTGCCGCGATTTCTCAAACAGACAGCGCAGAATTTTGATTTGTGGGTATATTGTAACCCCCTGCACGCTGACCGGCTGAAGGCTATGAACAAGAAAGTAAAAACATATACAACCAATCGCTGCGACCATTCCCTTCCCAAATACAACATACAGACCAGGCACGATTCAGACGATTTGGTTTCCCTTGACTATATCGCCGCAATCGGGGGGATTTGCAGCCACCATAAAAAGACCACCCCCCTTGTTATTTCGTTCCAGCCTTATAAACTGGATATATGGACGATGGCAAAGTATCCTTACGCCAGATACAACGCCAAGAATTGCTCTGCGTTCCAGAGTTTATACTTTCCAGATACGTCAAAAGAATACGGTTATATTTACAACCATAACCACAGAAGGATATGGGAAAAATATCCTGACGTTGTAACAGTGCCGGTTGGGTTTTGCGATATAACCGTGCATGATTGCAACGATGGAACAAAACTATAAACAAAGGAGAGATATCATGATTTTATCAATGTCAGTATTGGCTCATCCGTCAAGAACAAGGTGGAATTCGTATTTAAGGGAGAAACTCGGAGACATTCCGTTTTCCATGGACGACGGCTGCGGCTTGATAGAGAATGGAAAGAAGGCTTGGAAAATGTATGACCCCACAGCCAAGTTCCATTGCGTGTTCAATGATGACGCCGTAATAGGGAAGGATTTTTATAATAAGGCATCCGCAATCCTTGAAAAGAACGGAGACAAGTTTGCTTACAGTTTCTACATGGGGGTAAAGAAAGGCTACAAGGAGATAGTGGATTCGGCTTACAATGCGAAGAGAGGTTTTATCATATCCAAGAAATTATTCTTTGGCGTTGCCATTTGTCTGCCGGTGAAATACATTCCCCATATGTTTACTTTTATAGATAGAATCAAGGATTTACCGCCCAACAAGAATTTTGATACCAGGATACACAGGTACGTGCGCAGCGTAGGGTTAAGGGTGTATTATCCCATACCTTCGCTGGTTGACCATAGAAGCAATAGTGAAAATGAGAGTCTTGTATATGACAGGGGGTCCGACAGGACAGCGCAATATTTCATAGGGGAGGGTGATGAAATGGGAAACCCGTATAAGCCGGCTGAAACCACTTTACCTGCCGGCAATCCGGCTGACAAGAATTTATGCATCGGGAAATCGATTATCTTTGTTGACGTTGCCGGCGTTGAACACGACGCCCTGATAACTTACAACCACAAGAATGGCGAGTGGCTGAAGGATTGCCTCTTGAATCTTTTGTATGTTACGGCGGACACTGACCCGCAGGTTCAATACATGTCCATGGTACCCCACAGGCAGCACCAGCCGATGAAGGGTATGTGCTGGAAAGAGAGGGCTAGATGATGACGAGATTCGCAAGCGTAGACGACCTGTTGAAATCAATCAAGGAATCAAAGTTTCCTTTCGTGGGTATTCCGCATAGTTTTGCGCAGACATTTCCCAATATAATTTTTCTTGGTGCTAAGGGTGAATGTAAACCTGGCATGCGGACAATGTATCTGACAATCAAGGGCGAGGAGTTTCTTGTTATAGAAAATTTCCCTGAATTGAAAATGTGTATCATTCAAGTTCCCGGGAATTGAGAGAGGTAATATGAAAATCCTGCTTTCTATTTTATGTGTATCAGCTGGAATAGCAGTAGCGTTTGGTGCCGGCAAGGACTGGAAAGATTACCATGATAAATGGGTTTTTGTTGTAGAATTTTTGTTTATTATTGTCCTTGTTGTGATAGGATACTTATTAAGATAATCAAAAGGAAGATACTATGAAGGGAGAACACAAGGTAAAGATTTGCTGGATGGGTAAAAAGCACAAAGGGAATTATGTCTGCTTTATCCCACTTACCATTGACGGTGTTGGCGTGACCGTTGACCGGGCACTGATGAACCTTGAGTGTGAGGCGAGCAAAATTATCGACGCGCTGGTGAGGTCCAGAGTAAAATGTAATTTTACGAAGTCAATGGTCTACGGGGCGGTAAAAGAATCAGCGTGGTGGAACAAGGAAGCAAGCACGCATAAGAAGGAGGATAAATGCCGGAAGTAAATAATGTTCGCGTATTAAACATCGGCGAATATTTGATAGCAGACAAGCGAGAGGATTGCTACCATGAGATATTCGTTAAGATAGATAACGTAGACCCTTTGCAGGCGTGGATAAAATTATCAAGGGTGTATTTAATAATGCGAGTTAGCGAGGATAAATATGTAATATTTTCTGTTGACACGGAAGTAATGGGGGCTTCAAACTCCGGATATCTTGTTTACAAGAAAGATGAGTTTGCGTTTGACAAAATAAAGATTGAGAAACAAGGCTATCTTTACAGGGTTGATGATAAAGATAGCAATGATTTTTTGGGTGATTCGGTAAAGACAGTTCAATGGCTGGAGCGGTGGATAAGGCATGAGCGGTGAGATATGCAATTGCTGTCATTGGAATGCGGAGATATATTTGATGGTGGTATTCCACGACAAGCCGCATATTTTCTGCCTTCATTGCTGGTCAGCAAGGCATTGGGAATGTTTCCATATCTATGCGGAAGCGTGATTTCTTGCTACCCCACTTCACAGCCATTTAAGAATATGGCATAATCTCTTAATGTCAAACTGTATATTAATCCCTGTATGATATTATTTACTATAAGGGGGAACCTATGGCTGTAACAGTAGAATATAGAGAAGGAATATTTTATATCGTCCACAGTCCCACCGCTAAAGAACGTGCCTTATTTCCAAAAGACGGACAGCTTCAATCTACTCCCGTAGCAATGGGGTTTGATTACGATACGGGGGATTTCGTCCCTCTTTCGGTTACTGCCGACGGAAAAATTAAAGTTGATGGAACTTTATAGTGGAGGATTAATATGGCTATAACAATAGAGTACAGAGCGGGAATATTTTTTATCGTGAACGGACCAGTGGCAGAGAGAGCGACATTTCCGAAAGACGCCCAACTCCAATCGGCTCCGCCGCTAATGGGGTTTGATTATGCTACAGGGGATTTTATCCCCCTTGCAGCCACACCTGACGGAAAACTGAAAATTGACGGAGTTTACAGGGGAAAATATACCACTGCAGACAGAGATGCAATTTTCACCTGGCAGGAACCCGATTTAATTTACAATCTCGATGCGCACGTATACCAGTATTGGGATGGGCTTGGCTGGCAAACAATATAAGGAGAATGAAAAAAATGAGAAAAACATTCATTGCGTTATTGGCGCTTATGTTTTTGGTCGCAGGATTAACACCTATCTTCGCAGGCAACCGGCAGTCCTGGAACAAACTGGACTTGCAGAATTCCCTGTTTCAGGTCTGGGTTGGGACTTATGTATTTTGTCCTGACTTGAACGTCTGGGCTTCCAGCCAGACTTATACGCCTAAAATGGCGATATACGGCGGGCTGGGCTTGGTTAAGGTGAGTTCAATAACGTTTATGGACGGGTCTCCGATAGGTGGTTGGTCTGGTATTCCTTCGGGGAATTATTTTAATGATGTAAAAGTATCAAGCGCTATTTATTCTGATAATGGTGCTACTGCAATCACCCGGCTGAACCAGGTACAGATTGATACGACCACTCTGTCAAACACAAAATTAAGCATTTCCTCTGGTCCACAGATAACGACCAACATGAATGACATCGCCCAGTTGAAGTTGGATACGGCTACATTGCATTTATGGGATAGAGTAATTCCGCTGCCGTTTCACGAGTTGTATGCGGAGGGCGAAAACCCCGCAAATTTACAGTTGACTATTACTGGTGGTTATTGGGTTGCACCTCAGGTTGATAATCCCTCGCTTGACCCATTAGATGTTTTAGCGGGTGCATTTAACTATCGTTCAGGATGCGTTATACAGTCGTCCTCTTTTGTTATTAGAGATGTGTTATTCTCTACAGTTGTAGGTTCGTATAATTCTTATGCGCGTCTAAAATCAAGCGGAGGGACGTACTTAACCGATAAAAGTGATTCAACGACGCTCCCTGAAGAGACCATTGGCGATATAACAATAACTATTGGAGTAGGCGGGGTAGCCACGCTCCCGGGAGAATATCTTGTTGTTGAGTTTTGGTCAGTTTTGGAGTCAGGGAATGTTTGTGAGTTAGATTGGGGTGGTTATGAGTCGGGTACACGTGTTATATATACAGGTAGCGGAGGCGAGACAGTAACCCCCCATTTTAATGATTCAATTGACGTAATGACCATGAAAATTGTTAATGTAGCCGACCCAGTAGATGCCCAAGATGCAGATACCAAAGTCGCAAGAGATGCGGCAGTTGGTGTTGTAAATACAAGGATTGATACGTTAAAACTTAATGGTTTACCAGCTGGGGCTGATGGGAATATAAATGCCAATAATCAGAAAATTATTAATGTATTAGACCCTTCAGATAACCAGGATGCGGCAACTAAAAAATGGGTAGATGATTTAGCTTTATGGGATAGAACTCCGCCAGTAGTAAATTTATATGCTTCCGGTGACTATCCTGACAGTGTTTTACAATTAATACCAGCAGGTGCAACATACTCAACTACCGGGCATAATAGTGTCCCCTTTAAATTTACGGGTATATCACCATTAATAGTTAAAGCAGGAACGTTTGAGTTTAGAAATATACGGTTAGAGGTTGGCGGCACCACCGGGATGCATAGAACGTTTTCGATTAGATTGACTATAAATGGTAACGTTATAGGTGATTCTACACCAGTTGAAGTTTATAAGAATAGTCCATCAACGCAGACTTTTACGGTTACTGTTTCTTCTGATACGTCTCTTGATATATCACAAATTATTGAAGTTGACGTATTAAGTTCAGGTCAAGGGAATGCGGTCGTGAAGTGGGGGCTTAGTTATGACACGGAAGCAGGTTTTACCGCAACCAGTTACGTAGCGCCTCACTTTGTTGGTGATAAAATCAACGCATCTCATGCTAATGTAACTAATGTAGCCGACCCAGTAGATGCCCAAGATGCAGATACCAAAGCCGCAAGAGATGTGGCAGTTGCAATTCTGCAAGACACAAAATTAAGCATTTCCTCTGGTCCGCAGATAACGACCAACATGAATGACATTGCCCAGTTGAAGTTGGATACGGCTACATTGGTGAGTGCTGATGTCAACCTGTCAAACACAAAACTCGCTATTTCAAGTGGCGACATAATAACAGCTAACATTATCCGGTTGAATAATGTAGAACTTTCTACGGGAGCGCTTATAGTTTTACCCTCTACAAATACATGGACGGGTGAGAACACTTTCAATAATAAAACTAATTTTAATGATTGTGTTACTGTCAGGGGTGGGAGTGTTACTATTTCCAATTCCGCTGCAGATACGACTCTATCGTTGCCACACGGAACCAATAACAGTGCTATTGTTAATATGGGGAATTTAGGAAACGAAACCACGGGGCAGATTCTTTATAATGATTTTATCAGTATAATGACCCTATCGGCTGGAAATATGCCCGGCTTAGATATTGCGAGAGCATATTGTAAGGTTTATAAGGATTTTAGAATAAACCCTCTATATAAATTTTATCTTGATAATGGGGTAAATACTTATATTACCGAAAGCGCGGATAATGTAATAGATGTTTATGCGGGCGGGGTAAAAGAGTTAACCATTAATTCAAGCGGGGTTAGTACACCCGGTAGTTTGTCTGTGGGGTCATTTTCAAATGTATTCATAACCTCCGATTCTTTCAATTCGGGTATTTTTGCCTCAACGGATACGCCCCCGGGTTGTGTTGTGGTAAATTCTACTTTTACTTGGACGGCTCCTAAAACAATGACCATTTATAAAATAAAAATAGTTTCGCCTTTAACCTCCGGGACGGGAACTATTGCAATTAGTACAGGTGCAACGGTAAGCGGTTCCTTTAATATTGTATCTACAGGAACATATTTGTCAAATTCACAGGAAACGATAAATACTACTATGGCGGGATGGGTAGGTTCAACTACTATATTAGAAGGAACAATATTCAAATTCTTTTTAGTTGGTGAATTACCTACAACCACGCAAATGATATATCTTGAAGTATTTTACAGCTGGAAGTGGAATCAATGAAAAAACTATTGCAGATTATAGCGTTTTGTAGCATATTATTCAGTCCTGTATTCGCAGGGACGTGGACTTACAACGTCCAGGGCTATATGGATTTCAAAACACAGGCATTACGGGATACAACCTATAACGTTGCAGCATTACGTATTACTTCAACAACGGCGGGCGGTATTAGTAAAATAAATTACGCCGCACAAACAGGGACTACAACGGCAAGCGCATTTTATAGATTGGATATTGACGTAAATTATACCGTAGGCTGTATAGAGGATAGAAACGCCATTGATACGGCAATAAATAACGTCTTGGCTAACGCCAACGTTAAGGGCTGTAAAATTGATATTAAGAATACGTATTGTAAGCAGGCAGAAGAAAGTCCGAAAGCCGATGTAGTTATAAGGACGTATACGAAATGAAAAAAACACTATTCTTTTTAATTGCCTTGTGTAACGTTGTATATGGCGGGATAGTTACAGACCATCTGGAGTTACATTTTAAATGCGATGAAAATACGGGAACTTCAACATATGATACCATTGTAAATGCAGAGGGCACCTTAGTAAACGGTGCGGGTTGGACGAATGGTATTTGCGGTTATGGGATTGACTTTACCCCGGACAATAAAAGAATATCTGTTGCCAACGCGTCGTTACCTGCATTTTTTAAAAGTGCTATGCCTACTCTTACCATTGACATGTGGATATATATAAGTAGCGTTAAATTATCTTATTTGTCTGTCCCCGAGGAGGGCACGTCGTGGTATTTTACTTATAACCACGTGTCCGCAAATCATTTGAGTGCGTATCTATATGGGACGGGTGGATGGTGTGCGGATAACGTTACGGTGCCGACAGGAGCGTGGACGCAGGTGGGATT
>Ga0315284_10004508_pt1 | contig 19763 bp, 10 predicted proteins | sample YL17G09_16_MG_FD_203696 | JGI IMG/M metagenome (GOLD analysis project Ga0315284, IMG submission 203696) | Sediment microbial communities from Yellowstone Lake, YNP, Wyoming, USA - YL17G09_16 | ecosystem: Environmental > Aquatic > Freshwater > Lake > Sediment | place: USA: Wyoming | collected... | reverse complement strand
AGACGCTTGCGCCACTGCATCATGCCCCGCGATCTGTTGGACACGATGAGCGCCTCGCGACCCAGGAAGTATGTAGTCTGCATGGGGTCGAAGCGGAACCCCAGGTTGTCGATACGCCGAAGCTGCCGAGGAATATCGGGGGTTTCGCTGTAGCCGAACCGCAGGAGTACCCGGTGGATTCCGTTGCCCAGATCCCCAGTCTCAACTCGTTCTTGTTCAAGCAGATGCGATGATTCCTCGTTTCGCACGGAAAGAATCACTGTTCGCTCATGCAACACCTTGTTATGCTTGAGGTTATGCAGAAGTGCACGTGGTACGATCGATGGGTTGCCCGACAGAAACACGGCCACTCCCGGGACTCTGAGCGGCAGGTGGTCTTTCACATCAGCCAGAAACACATCCAAGGGCAGCGAATCCGCAGCAATGCTCTTGCGCAGTACCTCGCGTCCGTCGACCCAGGCCTTCATCAGGATGAAGAGTGCCGCAGCAATCGCAATGACCACCCATCCACCCGAGGTGATCTTGATGACGTTGGCGGCAAAGAAGGCCCCATCGATGCAGATGAAGAACCCGGCCACCGGAAGCAGCATCCACAGCTTGCTCTCCCATTTGTACCGCGCCAGTGCGACCATCAGCCCGGTGGTGAACAACATGTCGGCGCTCACGGCAATGCCGTAGGCTGAGGCGAGGTTGGTCGACTTCTTGAACACCAGAATCAGAACCACCACGCCAATAAGCAGACACATGTTGACAAAAGGCACATATACCTGACCGATGGTACTATCCGACGTGTGACGGATCTGGATGCGTGGCCACAGACCCAGCTGCACCGATTGGCGCGCCAGTGAGAATGCTCCGGAAATCACAGCCTGCGACGCCACAATGGTGGCCAGTGTGGCCAGGATCACCAGCGGGTAGAGGAACCACTCCGGCGCCAGGCGGAAGAAGAGGTTCTCCACCGAAGTCGGCGCACCCAGCAGATACGCGCCCTGTCCAAGATAGTTGAGGACCAGTCCGGGCAGCACCACCATGAACCAGGCCTTGCGGATGGGCTTCTTGCCGAAGTGCCCCATGTCGGCGTAGAGCATTTCCACGCCCGTGACTGCCAGGAAGATCGACCCCAGCACCGCGAAGTCACGCCACCCATTGTGAATGAGGAACGTGACTGCATAGTAGGGGTTCAGGGCTGCCAGGATTCCGGGATGCTGCACAACCGATGCCAAGCCCACAACACCCATGGTCGAGAACCACACCAGAATCACCGGGCCAAACAGCGCCCCTACCCGTGCCGTGCCCCTGGCCTGAAACATGAACAGCGCGACCAGAATCACCAGTGACAGCGGCACAACGTATGGCCCGAACATCGGTGTGGCCACGTTCAGACCTTCCACCGCGCTGAGCACCGAGATGGCCGGGGTGATGATGCCGTCGGAGAAGAGCAGTGCTGCACCCACTATGCCCAGCAGGAGAATGTAGGGAACGAGGTTGGTCTTCGATCGGTACTTGAGCTGCGATACCAGCGTCACGAGCGCTAGGATGCCGCCCTCACCCCGGTTGTCGGCCCGCATCACAAATGCCACGTACTTCACCGACACAATCGAGATCAGCGTGACCCACAGAATCAGCGATACGGTGCCTATGGCATTGTCGGCGGTCACCGGGAGCCCGCCCGCGCCTGCAAAGCACTCGCGCAGTGCGTAGAGGGGGCTTGTGCCGATATCGCCGAACACAACGCCCAATGCCGCAAGCATCAGCGCTGTGCTGCCGGACGAGGGTTTGGCAGGACCTTGGATCTGGGTGGTAGTGGCGCTCACGGGCGGATGGCTCTCCGGGATCTGGGCCAGGGCATGCGGTTCAGAAAATAGTGTCTCCCGAGCCTCAGAAGTGGAATCACTGACGCAGCAGGTCCGGCAGCAGAGGGAAATGCCTCTGGGTGGCACTGCGCCGGGTGTGGGGTCAGAAGCATCGTCGTAGACGCAGGCAACGGTGAACCCCCACCCACGAGGCAGGGGTGCCGGTCCGTCCCCGGGAATCCCGGCACGTCCACGGTCACCGCAGGTTCGTTGCCACGACGCCGGAGGGATGCGCTCGTAGGGGCGCAGAATACTGCGCCCCTACGAGCGCATCTTCGTCCACTTGGTCTTTGACTTGGCACTGGCCACCACTGTCTCCACAAACGCCAGGCCCACGATCCCGTCATTGACAGTTGGGAAGTCGCAGGCTGGAATCTTCCTGCCCGCCACCTCCGCCCGGATCGCCTTGTACGCCTCGCGATAGATGTTGGCGAAGGCTTCGATGAACCCGTCGGGATGCCCAAACGGCAAACGGCCCCCAGTCTGCGCGTCGGCACACAAGCACGGGTTTCCCTTGGAGTAAGTGGTCTTGTAGCCCGAGGGATCCTTGATAATAAGGTAGTTGGGATCCTCCTGCCGCCATTCCAGACCTGCCTTGGCGCCGTACACGCGCAGGCGCAACCCGTTCTCCTCGCCCGAGGAGATTTGCGAGGCATAGAGCACGCCGCGTGCTCCGCCCTTGTAGTGGATGAGCACGTTGCCGTCATCCTCCAGCGGGTTGTTCTTGATGAAGGCAGTGAGGTCGGCGCAGAGCTCCTCGATCTCCAGGCCGGTCACGTAGCGCGCGAGGTTCTCGGCATGCGTGCCGATGTCGCCCATGCAGCAGGAGGCGCCCGCCTGTGCCGGATTCATGCGCCACGGATTTATCGACCCCTTGGCGCCGCGCAAAAAGCCGGAGAGCCACCCCTGCGGATACTCGACCACGATCTTGTTGATGGGCCCCAGGTCTCCGCGTTTCACCATGAACCGGGCCTGCTTGACCATGGGGTAGCCTGTGTAGTTGTGCGTGAGGGCAAAGACCTTGCGGCTCTTCGCCACGATGGATGCCAGCGCCTTGGACTCGGCAAGCGACATGGTCATGGGCTTGTCGCAGATCACGTTGAAGCCGGCACGCAGGCATGCGGCAGCGATCTCGAAATGCGTGTTGTTGGGCGTCACGATCGAGACGAAGTCGAGCCGCTCCGAGGCAGGGCGCCGTGACTCTTCGGAAATCAGCTCCTGGTACGATCCGTACGCGCGCGCCGGATCCAGGCACAGGGCACCGCCGGATTTGCGCGACTTTGCCGCGTTGGAGGAGAATGCCCCGGCAACCAGCTCTGCCTCGCCGTCAAGTCCTGCTGCCATGCGATGCACGGGGCCAATGAATGCGCCCAATCCGCCGCCAATCATGCCGTACCTGAGCTTGCGGTTCTTCATGCGTGTGTCCTCCGTTAGTGTGTGTGATGTCTGTGATGCGCCTCAACTCCCGGACATTGGATACACCGGTCGTCGATGGGTCGCTCTTGTCGTAGATGAGCGGCACTCGGTCAGCGGGGTAGTGCGGCGGCGCTCCATGGTAACCATTGGTCCCTGTCAACCGCGAGGGTCCTCCCTACCCGATGCCCAGCATACGCCGGTTCGCTGCCGAATCCACGCCACCGCCTGCAAAATCGTCAAACGCCTTGGTGGGCGTGTCGATGAGCATGCTCTTGATGAAGGGCACTCCCTCGCGCGCGCCCTGCAGGCCGTCTTTGATGCAGCACTCCCACTCGATCACTGCCCATGAGGCATAGCCCACCTCGGTCAGCCGCGAGAAGACTTGCCGGAAGTCAACCTGCCCGTCGCCCAGACTGCGGAAGCGGCCGGGTCGGTCCTTCCAGTCCAGGTACCCGCCGTACACGCCGCTTTTCGCCGACGGGTGGAACTCCGCGTCCTTCACGTGGAACGCCTTGATGCGCGAGCCGTACTCGCGGATGAAACCCACGTAGTCGAGGCATTGCAGCACAAAGTGCGATGGGTCGTAGTTGATGGTTGCACGCGCGTGCCCGCCCACTGCATCGACAAACCGCTCAAAGGTGACGCCATCGTGCAGGTCTTCGCCGGGGTGCAGCTCGTACGCCACATCCACGCCCAGACTGTCGGCATAGTCGAGAATGGGTTTCCAGCGACGCGCCAGTTCGGCGAAGCCCTCGCCGACCAGGCCTGCGGGGCGCGGAGGCCACGGGTACATCATGGGCCACAGAAATGCCCCGGAAAAAGTGACGGTCACCGGCAGTCCGAGATTGGCGGACGCCTTGATGGACTTCTTCACCTGGTCCACGGCCCACTCGGTACGGGCTGCGGGGTTTCCACGAACCGAGGGCGCGGCAAACCCGTCAAAGGCAACGTCATACGCGGGATTGACAGCCACGAGTTGCCCCTGCAGATGCGAGGCAAGCTCGGTGATGGCCAGGCCATTGCACCGGCCCTTCAGTTCATCACAGTAGGTCTTCGACGACGCGGCCTTGTCCAGGTCAATGGCGCGACTGTCCCACGTGGGGATCTGGACACCGAGGTAGCCCAGGTCCTTTGCCCAGCGTGTGATATTCTCCAGGGAATCAAACGGCGGCTTGTCTCCCAGAAACTGGGCAAGAAAGATCGCCGGTCCTTTGATGGGGGTCATGGTGGTTCCTCTTGTTTGTTGAGATCAAGCAATCGGCGGTCGCCGGTCAGCAGTCAGATCGGAGCAACAGACGCCTGCAATCGACTGAGGGATCAGGCGACCGGCTCGTCACTCGTAACTCGCTTGCTCGTAACTCGTCACTGCATTGCACATCAAGCCACGAAACATCGGCCAGTCGTCCCCTCGTCTGCTCGCGTCCCCGCATCACGCATCAATCGTCCCAAACAAGAGTCCTGCCACCATGGCGCGCGGCTTTTCGCAGGTGCTCTTCAGAACCACGTGCACTCCCGTGTTCGATGCATCGTGGATGGCATGCATAATGTCAAGCACATGCATGGTCAGGTCACCATTGGCGCGATGTGGCCGTCCCTTGGCGCGCAGCGATGCAGCCATATCCGCAACACCCGTGCCGCGATCGGCGTGCACATCGATGAGCGGGATCTCGCGCCATCCGTCCTTGTCACCCGGCTTGAACAGTGACACGGTTCCGCCGAACCCGTTGGGATCGGGCACCGACAGGCTCCCCTCAGTCCCGTATATCTCAATGGTCGGCACGCGCGCTGCGTGCACGTCGAAGCTCGTCACAATGGTCGCAACGGCGCCGCACGAGAAATCGAGCAGCCCAGCCACGTGTGTGGGCACGTCAACCACGATCTTCGTCCCGTTCTTCGGTTTGCTGGTGATGGTGCGCTCGGGAAAGGAGATGCGCGTTGAGCCGGTGACGCGGCGAACCGATCCCATGAGCGCCACCAGAGCCGTCAGATAGTATGGCCCCATGTCGAACATGGGCCCGCCGCCCTTCTTGTAGTAGAACTCGGGATCCGGATGCCAGCTCTCAGGTCCATGGCACATCATAAATGCAGTTGCTCCAATGGGTTGACCTATCGCTCCGTCGTCGATGAGCTTGCGGCATGTCTGGATGCCGGCCCCGAGGAATGTGTCGGGCGCGCCGCCAATGAGCTGCGCCTTATCTCCCGCCAAATCAACGAGTTCGCGTCCCTCATCCCGCGCGATGGAGAGTGGCTTCTCGTTGTACACGCTTTTGCCGGCAAGAAGGGCTGCCCGTGCCACGGAGTAGTGAGCACTGGGGACGGTGAGATTGATGATGATCTCGATGGACTTGTCGGCGAGCATCTCGTCTACGGAGCATGCCCGTGCGACTTCGAACTCCCTGGCGCGCGCCTGTGCGCGGTCGAGAGCCAGATCCGCGCATGCGCAGAGGTCGAGATTCTCGTACTTCTTGCAGGTGCGGAAGTAGACCGGACTGATGTTGCCGCAGCCGATGATGCCGACTTTCACTTTGCTGGTTGACATGAGAGCCTCCCTGTGTGAGTGTGTTTGTCGTGGTGATGCTGGTGCGTCGTGTTTGACGCTGGATTTCCCTGGTCTGGACTGAACGCGAATTGAGTGACGAGTTACGAACCGGTCGGCGGTCTCCCTGCCCCGACACCCGACCTGAATGTCCACACTCTGACTGTTTCCACTGCCGCAAGCCTTTCAGGCTAGCGGGGAGCCACCTGGTGCATCCGTGTCACGGTGACGCAAGCCCTTCGGGCTGGCAAGGCGCGATCGGTCCGCAGACATGCCACGGGATGCTGAAACCCCCGTGGGTCCCCGTACTCGGGTGGTTGCACTGCGCCGACGCCTCGGACCGGTGACCCTGGCCCGCAGGGCCCCCCAGAGGCATTCTCCCTCGCCCTGTTCCCCGCCGTGAACCGTGCGCCTCCTTCGTCAGCGCATTGCCCAATTCATGCCGCGACGAACAATCTCCTTTGCCTCCGCCACCTCGAAGTCCTTTGCCACATGCCCCAGTGACGTGAAGAAGACCTTGCCTCTGCCCCAGGCGCGTTTCCACACCACGGGCATGACTGCGCCTTTGATCCAGTCAACGTCACCGTGCGTGCCCGGGAAGGTGGTGGCGGCGAGCACCTCGTTTGACGGATCGGTGTGCATGTAGTACTGCTCGGAGTGCATGGCGAAGTCGCCCAGGCCGTGCACGATGGGGTCGTCGCGTTTGACAATGTTGACCGTGTAGTCGACAATGCCTCCCGGATGCGCCACCCACTGACCGCCCGTCATGAACTGGTACTCGGTGTTGTTGCGGAAGCTGTCGCACATGCCGCCGTGCCATCCTGCAATGCCCGTGCCCGCGCGGACTGCGGCGAGGAGTCCCTTTTCCTGGGGCTCGGTGATGGCGCCCATGGTCCACACCGGCACGACCAGGTCGTAGGAAGCCATGCGCGCGACATCGCAGTAGACATCGAGCGTGTCGGAGATGTCGACCTTGTGGCCGGCTTCACGCATGATTGGTGCGAAGACGTCGACGCACTGCCTGGGTTCGTGACCGTCCCAGCCGCCTTGGAGGAAGAGAATTGATTTCACGATGCTCCTTTGGTTGATTGTATGTTCGGATCGGTCGTTGCCCTCACCGCGCCCGGCATGCTCCAGTGGACTGCCGTACCACAAAACCCGTATCGAGCCACCGCGTGACCGGCTGCTTCACCGCGCCGTCGAGCGCCTCGCACAGCAGCCTGGCTGCCTCCTGCCCGGTCTTCATCACCTGATTGTCAACGGTGGAAAGCGGCGGGGTGACATCGGCAGCCGGATCGAGGTTGTCGTAGCCGATCACGCTGACGTCTCCCGGCACGTGGAGGCCGTGTTCTCTGCAGTAGTCAAGCACCCCCACGGCCTCGCGATCGTTGGATGCCATGACCATGGTGGGCGCCCTATCCCGCGCGCTGAGAAGCTGGCCGGCACAGCGGTACCCCGAGGTGCGCGAGAAATTGCCCTCGACGATCACGCTCTGCAGTTCGAACTCCCCGATCAATGCGCGGAAGACGGCGAGCCTGTCAACGGCATTGCGGTAGCGAAGGTCTCCGGTGACAAAGCCAAGACGTCGGTGCCCCTGCGCCACGGCGTACTCGATGGCCTTGCGCATGCCGGGTTCGGGCTTGCCGTCAACACTGCTGAACCCATCGCGGTAGTCGTTGACCAGCACGCAGGGAATCCCCTGCTGCTTCAGTTCGTCGAAGCGTGGATCGTCGGCTGATGGGATGGTGAGGATGAGACCGTGGATTCGCTGACCCCGGCCGCTTTGGCAATGTCGATGCGTGATGCACTCAGGCGCATGGATTCTCGGGTCTTGTGGTCGGAAAGTGCCTGGCTTGGATGGATTCAGCCATGCACTCGCGTGCACGAGGCATAATATACTTGCGTCTGGACGATTGCGCAACGGGTATCGTGGTTGTGCAGAAGATTGCGGGTCCAAGAGGAATCGATGGGGCCCTCACACTTCCTGTGCTGGAGCCACGGCTCGCCCAAGAGCAATGCGGAAGACGGATCGGCGTTGGGACGACGAGCGGTGGAGGACGACTTCGGATCGACTCGGACTGCCGCTGTCCCGAAACCTGAAGTCAGGCTGTTTCTCCGCCCAAGTGAGTCGGGCAATCTCTGCCATTGACATTCACCGGCCCCGCGCGTTAGACTTATCCTGCGCTGGCCCACACGCTCTCCATCGGGACGAACCGGATGTCGGAACCCACCAATACCCCCAAAACAAGCGACGCGGCCCGTGAGGTCGAGAGGAAACTGGCTGCGAAAGCGGCACAGTTGCTGTCTCGGTGCCTGTGCGAATCCATCTCCCACATGTCGGGCGAAGTGCTTACGCTGCGCAGCGATTCGCTTCGATGGAGCACAACCACGCCGATAGGGCACACCTCTGTGTTCTGTCAGTTTGCGGGCAAGACCTCGGGCGTGTGCATCATTGCGGTGGACGGTGCAACGGCTGCTGCACTGATGGGCTCTGCCCCGGCGTCCCCCGATACGCCGTCGATTGGCACGAGCCCCGAGATGGCGGATTTTCTGCGGGAAGTCCTCAACGCAACGGTGCAGCAGGCGATTCCTCAACTCACCGATGCAATAGGAACCATCACTCTTCTGCCCTTAATCGTGGCACGCGACGAAATTCGCTTCCACGACCTTGACGGCGCGTTCATGCGATGCGAGGGTCGGGCCGGATCCCTGGAGTGTGGCTGCCTCATGGACTTTGCCCAGCTTGCGATTGGTGTTGACCTGGAGAGTGCCAACGAGAAGCTCCGGCAGATGCAGGACAGAAACACCTCGTTCTGGGTGAGACCCGAGAATCTGCCCGGCGCGAAGTTCAGCGTGGTGTACCGACCGCTCAACGAGGCTGGTGGCGACATCTACGACGTATTCATGCTCCCCGACGGCCGCACCGGCTACTTTGTCGGCGACGTTGCCGGACACGATATCAGTACCGGCCTGGCCTCCGCCTCCATTCGGGCGCTGTTGCGGCTGTGTATTGTGCAGGGCATCGAGCAAACCGAGGCCATGGCGCAGCTCAACACGATTCTGTTGGAGCTGTTTGGCCGGACACAGTACGCAACCGCATGCTACGCAATTCTCGATCGACAAGCCGGCACTGCGTGTGTATCGAACATGGGACACCCGGCCATGCTTGTTCTGTCTCCGAGCGCCGAACCGCGATTGGTCAAGGCCAACGGCGTGCCGCTGGGCATGATGCCGGACGCGAGCTTCTCATCCGTTACCATCCCCATCCACTCCGGCGAGCGTATCGTGCTCTTCACCGATGGACTTCTGGAGAGCAGCGGCAAATCCACGTGGGTACGCAACCTGCCCCGACTCCTTGGAGAGACCAAACGGATCCTGGCTGCCCCACTGGCGGGCGCGGCCCAGGCCATCTGCGACATTGTGGAGATATCGCCTCGTCCGTACGACGACATTGTCGTCCTGTGCGCCGACGTGTAGGTCTCCGGCAGCGTGGGTCGAGATTGGCGGTGTTGCCGCTCATGCACGGCCCAGAATGGGTGCGCATCCCTCGCGTGAGCTTCAGGGAATTTTGTCGGGCCACCATGCTTCATATCGCAACAGTGCAATTAACCGATTAAGCATTCTGCCATCTGATCCACAGCACCCGTGTCACAGTCACGGGCACCATCAACTCAGGAAGCTCCACCACTAACTGAGGCAATTGCAGAACTCCCAAATCTGAGGGCTAACCCGCGAAATTCGCTTAATTTCGCCTCATTTCGGTCGGAACAGTTGAGTTTTGCAGTTACCTCAACTATACACAATATTTCTTGTGGTCTCACATAGTGGCTCGAATACTACATTCTTCTTGACATTCGTTCCAATCCAGTGTATACTTGACTCATACTCTAAGTTATGCGCTTAAACCACAGATGTGCTGTGGTCACAGAAAGGACCCGTCAATGAGGCACACATGCACCTTTGTCATTCTGCTTCTAACTGCCGTTGTTGCATTGGGTCAAGCTGACGGCCCGTTGGGAATTCCGGGATTCCTCGACGGCTCGGGAACAACATTCAGTGTGACCACCAGCGCATACCAGAACTTCACTCTGGAAAGTTCGGTTCCGCTGCGCGTTCGCATTCAGTCCGTACCCGAGATGATCACGGTGCAAACAGATTCGTCTGCCTCCGACTCGGCAACGCTGTCGTTTCGCGGATTTCCTCCGCGCACGCTGTATCACCGCTACCTTGACGACATGAACAACCACGACACGATCCGGACCACCTCTTCGGGTACATACAAAATCAAGCTGGAGGTCGGTCGCGACCGCACGATCATACTTCAGCCGCGACGGTCGACGCTGTTTCTCAAGGAAAACGGCTGGTATTGGGACACCAAAAAGATTCTCGGTTCCGATAGCGTGGCATACGATCCGGTCACTCGTACCGCATGGCTGAATGCCAGCGTGCACCAAACCATCGAGATTGACATCAGCAACGTAACGTTTCAGGGAAACAACTACAGCGTCATCGGCAGCGCCAATCAGGGGGTCCTGATTGCCTATCCCATGAAGAACGTCACCATTACCAACCTTACACTCACCGGCAACGCATACGGCATCTACAGCAAGGGCGATTCGTGCACGATCTCCAATTGTACCTTCACCAACAACCTGTACGGCATGTACCTCTCTTCCTACGCCACGAGCATGCAGATCGTCAACAGCATGTTCGACAACAACAATTTCCGATACGCCGGCATCGGTCTATGTATCGACGCGTACGCGTCGTGCACGATCTCGGGCAACACGTTTTCGCGAAACAATCAGGCGGGCATATACGTCTACAAGACACAACCTACTGCGTACGGACTCGTTGTTGTAAACGACAACACCATCCAATCGAATTTGAGGGGTCTGTACATCCGCGGCAACCTGAACGCGGCGGTTGAGGTCTCTGCTACGAACAACACGATACGCAACAACACATCGGCCGTCGAGTCGTGGTACTCCAGCGATGTTTCCTTCGAAGGAAACCACCTCAACTCCAATTCCAACGGCATTCTCGTGGCAATGAGCAGCAACACCATTGTGAAGGGAAACGATATTGCCTATTGCACCGGCTATGCTCTGAAGCTCATGGGCAGAGCTGACACTGCGTGCGCAAGGAATATTGTGGTTGCCAATGAATTCGACGGCAACGCGACGGGACTCGATCTCGACACCAACGCCACAGGAAATCTGGTTTTCCAGAACAAGTTCCAGAGCACCGGGCAGAACATTATTCTGGATGCTCCGGGGGCCAACGCTTTTGACGGGGGAATGCAGTGGGGTGGAAACTGGTGGAGCGATTGGCAAACCGAAGGCTCCAGGGAGATAGGCGGACCTCTGGTTGACAACTATCCAATTGTTGAAACATGGCCCGGGGCGCAGCAGTTGCCTCACGACGACGACCCGCCCATCAGCCTCATGTCGGTGTTAGCCCCTGACGGACTCCAGGGCTGGAACGTGAACAACGTGAACGTGTCTCTGCCCTGCGGCGACGGAGCGGGCTCGGGAGTCTGGGCGTCGTTCTACGAGAAGAAGCTTGGCAATTCGGCAACACTCTCCAAGTACACCACGCCGACCGCGGTCAGCCAAGAGGGGGTGACCGGGTTCAGCTATTGGTCAGTCGACATGTTCGGGAACCGGGAGCCGCGCAAAAGTGTCGTCATCAAGATCGACAAGACGGCGCCAACGCTGTCGCGCAAGCTGACGGGCGACACGAGCAAAGTATCCGGATGGTACAAGTCGGCCGTGAGCTTCGATCTGATCGCAGCCGAAACCAATTCCGGACTGAAGCAGATTTCCTATAGCCTCAATCAGGGGGCTACGTGGCAGGTATACACCGGACGCACGCAACTGGCCAATGAGGGTGTCATTACCGTGAACGCGCAGGCGACAGACTCCGCTGGAAACACCGGCCAAATCACGTTCACGGTCCAAATCGACAAGAATCCTCCAGTGCCCGACATAGTGCCGTTGCCAACGATCCTGTCCGCGCCGGGCAAGCAGGTGACCGCAGTGCCAACTGCGCACGATGTGGTGACGGGTCTTGTGACGGGCGCCACAACAGGGTCGCTGCTGTTTCCCAACGAGGGCACGTTCACGATTGCCTGGACCTACGACGATGGGCATGGCAACACCTCTTCACAGCAGCAGACTGTTGTCGTGCAAGCCGACCACACTCCGCCGGCGCCCGACCTATCGGTGCTGCCGATAGTGCGCGGTGCATGCTCGGCACTGATTGCCACGGCGCCAACGGCGACCGACGATACCTGGGGGAAAGTGACCGGTAGAACAACCGACCCGCTCAGCTACTCAGCCCAGGGCAGCTTCACGGTGAGGTGGACCTACGCCGATTCTTCGGGAAACTCGTCAACGCAGAACCAGTCGGTGGTTGTAAAGGACACCATTGTGCCTACGCCCGATGTCGGTTCCCTGCCGGCAATACGCGGCGAATGTTCTGTGACGGTCACTGACGTCCCGACAGCCACCGACGCCTGTGACGGTAACGTTGTAGGCGCAACCAGCAGCCCGCTGACATACACGGATCAGGGCACCCACGCGATTACCTGGACATTCAGCGACGGCCTCGGCAATACCTCGACCCAGACGCAGTACGTAATTGTTGAAGACAAGACGCCACCCGTCCCTGATGTGACGTCCCTCCTCACACTCACTGGTTCTTGCTCGGTGACGATTGCCGTTGTCCCGACGGCCACCGACGCGTGCGTCGGCCAGGTCACGGGCACCACCACCGACCCGCTGACGTATTCGACTCCGGGAACCTACACGGTACACTGGTCCTACTCTGACGGTCGCGCAAACACGTCGACGCAGACACAGCCGGTCGTGGTTACCGATGCATCGGCGCCCGTACCCGACGTGACGTCGCTGCCGGTCCTCACCGGCGACTGTTCGGTGACGGTCGCGACGATCCCGACGGCCACCGACGCGTGCGTCGGCCAGGTCACGGCCACCACCACCGACCCGCTGACATATACGACTCAGGGGACCTTCACGGTCACTTGGAAATACGACGACGGTCGTGGCAACGTGGCCACGCAGAATCAGACCGTTGTGGTGAATGACAAGACCGCACCCGTGCCCGATGTGGCGTCGCTGCCCACGGTTTCGGGAGCGTGCTCGGTGACTCTCTCCAAGCCAACGGCCACCGACGCGTGCGTCGGCAAGGTCACAGCTACCACCACCGACCCGCTCACGTACTCGACTCCGGGTACCCACACGGTCACCTGGACCTACTCCGACGGACGCGGAAACACGTCGACGCAGACGCAGACGGTCGTGGTGTCCGATGCATCGGCGCCCGTGCCCGACGTGACGTCTCTGCCGACCATCACCGGCGACTGCTCGGTAACGATCGCGACGTTGCCGACGGCAACCGATGCGTGCGTCGGCAAGATCACGGCCACCACCACCAGTCCGTTGACGTACACGACACAGGGAACCTACACGGTCACTTGGAAGTACGATGACGGACGCGGCAACGTGGCCACGCAGAACCAGAGCGTCACGGTCTCCGATAAGACCGCGCCGGTGCCTGACGTCTCGTCTTTGCCGACGGTCTCGGGTGCGTGCTCGGCGACTCTCACCATCCCAACAGCCACCGACGCGTGTGTGGGCACGGTCACAGCCACCACCACCGACCCGCTCACGTATTCGACTCCGGGTACTTACACGGTGCACTGGTCCTACTCCGACGGCCGTGGCAACACGTCGACGCAGACACAGACGGTCGTGGTGTCCGATGCATCGGCGCCCGTGCCCGATCTGGCGTCGCTGCCGACCCTCTCCGGCGACTGTTCGGTGACGGTCGCGACGATCCCGACGGCAACCGACGCGTGCGTTGGCAAGATCACAGCCACAACCACCAGCCCGTTGACATACACGGTTCAGGGTACCTATACGGTAACGTGGACGTACGACGACGGTCGTGGCAACGTGGCCACGCAGACGCAGACAGTCACGGTCTCCGACAAGACCGCACCCGTGCCCGATGTGGCGTCGCTGCCCACGGTCTCGGGAGCGTGCTCGGTGACTCTTACGACGATCCCGACGGCAACAGATGCGTGCGTCGGCAAGATCACGGCCACCACCACAAGTCCATTGACGTATTCGACACAGGGGACCTTCACTGTCACCTGGAAGTACGACGACGGTCGTGGCAACGTGGCCACGCAGAACCAGACCGTTGTGGTGAATGACAAGACCGCGCCGGTGCCCGACGTGACGTCGCTTCCCACAGTCTCAGGAGCGTGCTCGGTGACTCTTACGAAGCCAACGGCCACCGACGCGTGCGTCGGCAAGGTCACGGCAACCACCACCGACCCGCTGACGTATTCGACTCCGGGTACCTACACGGTCACCTGGACCTACTCCGACGGTCGCGGAAACACGTCGACGCAGACACAGACGGTCGTGGTGTCCGATGCATCGGCGCCCGTACCCGACGTGGCGTCACTGCCGACCCTCACCGGTTCGTGCTCGGTGACGGTTACGACGATTCCCACAGCAACCGACGCGTGCGTTGGCAAGATCACGGCCGCCACCACCAGTCCGCTGACGTATACGACACAGGGAACTTTCACGGTCATCTGGAAGTACGACGACGGTCGTGGCAACGTGGTCACGCAGAACCAGACCGTCACGGTCTCCGACAAGACCGCGCCCGTGCCCGACGTGGCGTTGCTGCCCACGGTTTCAGGAGCGTGCTCGGTGACTCTTACGACGATTCCAACGGCAACAGATGCATGCGTGGGCAAGATCACCGCTACCACCACCAGCCCGCTGACGTATGCGACACAGGGAACCTACACTGTCACCTGGAAGTACGATGACGGCCGTGGCAACGTGGCCACGCAGATGCAGACCGTTACGGTCTCCGACAAGACCGCGCCGGTACCCGATGTGGCGTCGCTGCCCACGGTTTCGGGAGCGTGCTCGGTGACTCTTACGAAGCCAACAGCCACCGACGCGTGCGTCGGCAAGGTCTCGGCCACCACCACTGACCCGCTGACGTATTCGACACAGGGGACCTTCACTGTCACCTGGAAGTACGACGACGGTCGTGGCAACGTGGCCACGCAGACGCAGACCGTCACGGTCTCCGACAAGACCGCGCCAGTGCCGGACCTCGCAACTCTGCCGATCCTCACCGGTTCTTGCTCGGTGACGGTCACGACGATCCCGACGGCCACCGACGCATGCGTTGGTAAGGTCACAGCCACCACCACCAGCCCGCTGACATACACGACTCAGGGCACCTACACGGTCACCTGGAAGTACGATGACGGCCGTGGCAACGTGGCCACGCAGACGCAAACCGTCACGGTCTCCGACAAGACCGCACCAGTTCCCGACCTGGCGTCGCTGCCCACGGTTTCGGGAGCGTGCTCGGTGACTCTTACCAAGCCAACGGCCACCGACGCGTGCGTGGGCAAGATAACTGCCACCACCACCGACCCATTGACGTACACGACACAGGGGACTTTCACTGTCACCTGGAAGTACGATGACGGCCGTGGCAACGTGGCCACGCAGATGCAGACCGTTACGGTCTCCGACAAGACCGCGCCGGTACCCGATGTGGCGTTGCTGCCTACAATATCGGGAGCGTGCTCGGTGACTCTTACGACAATCCCAACGGCCACCGACGCGTGCGTTGGCAAGATAACTGCCACAACCACCAACCCATTGACGTACACGACACAGGGGACTTTCACCGTCACCTGGAAGTACGACGACGGTCGTGGCAACGTGGCCACGCAGAACCAGACGGTTGTGGTGAATGACAAGGCCGCGCCCGTGCCCGATGTGGCGTCGCTGCCCACGCTCACGGGTTCGTGCTCGGTGACAATCACCACCAAGCCGACGGCCACCGATGCGTGTGTGGGCAAGATCACAGCTACCACCACCAGTCCGCTGACGTACACGACTCAGGGCACCTACACGGTCACATGGACGTATTCCGACGGTCGCGGCAACGTGGCAACGCAGAACCAGACCGTCACAGTCTCCGACAAGACCGCGCCGGTGCCCGATGTGGCGTCGCTGCCCACGGTTTCGGGAGAGTGCTCGGTGACTCTTACGAAGCCAACGGCCACCGACGCGTGCGTTGGCAAGATAACTGCCACCACCACCAATCCATTGACGTACACGACTCAGGGCACCTACACGGTCACCTGGACGTACTCCGACGGCCGCGGCAATGCATCGACGCAAACCCAGACGGTGATTGTGAAAGACGTGACCGCGCCGGTGATGACCAACGTGCCGGCAACGGTCTCTGCCACCATCACCAATCCTCCGGCAACGGCGGTGGCTCTGCCCACTCCCACGGCAAGCGACAACTGCGACCCGTCGCCCACGGTGTCCAACAATGGGCCGGCTACGTACCTGCCCGGAAACACGACCGTGACCTACACGGCGAAGGATGTTGCGGGCAATAGCATCACTGCGACAACCGTGGTGCAGTTGCGGTACAACTTCGGTGGGTTCATTTCCCCAACAGCCGGCGGATCGTACGCTCTGCGGTCCAAGCTGGTTGTGAGCTTCCAGCTCCTCGATGATGCGCGGAGGGTCATTCCCAAGGGGGCTGTCGCCAAGCTCTACTACGCCAAGGTGGTCAATGGGAAGGTTGGCGCCGAGACACTGGCGGGAACCATGACGTTTGACTCAAAGACATTGCGCTACACCTACACGCAGAACCTGATTCCTCCGCAGTTTGGCGCTGGCACTTTCCAGTTCCGTGTGGCGCTGGACGATGGAACATCGCAAACCGTTCAGGTGACGGTGACCCCGTAGGCTGACCGGAGAGGCGGAGCCTCCACAGGCTTCGCCTCTCCCTGGGAGTGTCTTTGAGTTTGCGGAAGAAATGGCCTCACCTGACCGTCGGTCACCGCCATTGCCTCGACAGAGGGGGGATGAGGCCACTCGCGGTGCGGCGGGAGTGTATCGAGAGGAGCATTGAGGAGCTGAGCAGTTGCCTACGTTTCTCGTGTGGACCTGTGGTGAGCCCAGCTTGCCCTGAGCCTGTCAAAGGGAGCCATGTTTCGTCCCTCACGGAGGGATCACCACAATGTTCCGGTTTCTGGCCGCCCTCTGACGTCTGTCCCGCTGTGCGAGATGGCCGCTCCACCACCGGCGGCATGGTCCGGACATCAGTACCGAAGAATCACCCGTTTCGATTCGTTGTACCCACGCGACCGAATGCTGAGGATGTACGTCGCTCCACGGCTCACGCGGCGGCCCACCGAAACGGCGTGCACCCCCGGGCCCGTCTCGGCGTCAAACAGCGTGAGGGCCAATCGACCATCGAGACCGTACAGCGCAACGCGCACGTTGTCGCTGTGCTTCAGCTCGAAGCGGACTCGTCCCGACGCGCATGAGAGACTATTGACAAGATGCATTTTCGGCATCGAGCCGACGAGTGTTGGGGCGTCCTCGAGTGCGGGTTCCTCTTTGTGCGCAACCAGGTCGGTGTCGTCGGACGGGCCGTAGGACTGAAGCAATTCGTGCGTGAGCGTGGAGTAGAGGTTGATCTGATAGTCATAAGCCCCGCGTTCCTTGCCTTGCATGGCTGCACGAATCGTGTCGGTAGCGGTCCCGTAGATGGAGAAATCGGAGACACTATCGCATGCAAGCCAGTTGGTTGTACCACTTGGGCGGCATAGGACGGTCGCGTACAGTTGAGCCGTGCCCACCGCGTCGGGGTCGAATGCCAATGTTGCCGAGCGCGAGTAGCCGTCGCCGTCGAGATCCACTCGATCGATCCAGTATGCATCGGTGGTGCTGATCTTGGTATCCTCCGAGTCAAGCTCTTCGGAGTGCGAAGCCATCGCACTGTCCTCGGAAGGGCCGTACATCGCCGCCACGGCAGTTTCGCCGACGCGCCGAACCAGCAGCAGGTAGTCGTAGGTTCCGTTGGCGTCGCCGGGCACATAGAGCGAGCTGTGGTTGGTCTCGGTGGCTGTCACCACGATCGGAGCGGTCGTGGCGAACGGGGTGCTGCCCCATTGCATACTGCCGGAGAATTTCTTGTACGTGTCAACCACAACGGTCGTGCTGCCCTGAGCCACCTCAACGCCAAAGTGGAGTGAGTCTGAACGCACGAAGGCATCGCCGTCGATATCAATTGCGCCCGACCAATAGGCATCGCCAATGCGAGGATCCGATGCAGTCGCGAATACATCTTCCGACGCCAGCTCCTCCGCATGATATCCGAGCGCTTCGCTGTAGTCGGGCCCCAATGTTTCGACAAGTTGGTTCGTGTTGGCGTCGTACAATTCCAGTTGATAGTCGCGAAATGCGTGCGGGCACGGATCGATGGGAATGAGTTCATACCTGGTTTCCGTGCCATTGACCGCAAACGGCGCGGTAGTGCTCCACAGAGTCCAGCCGGAAGACGTGCCTGCGGGCCGGTAGTAGGTCTTGACATACACGATTCCCGTGTCGGTCATGTCAACGTCGCAGCCAAGATCGAATCTCTGGTAGAATCCGTCGCCGTCGTTGTCGACCTGGTTGAACCACTGAACGTCGTAGAAGTACGGGGCTGAGGCGAGAGCAGGCACGGCCAGAAGCAGGCAGACAAAAGTGCAGACGCGATTCATCATGGCTCCCATCCTGTAGTGTGCCAACCATCGGTCTGAGGACCTCATATACGTCCACTTGTATCACTGCTGCCCGTCCGATGCAACCCGTTGGCGTGAGGACGTTCAGACACCGGGGGAGGGATGTCGCTGGGACAAATGAGGCGACTACAACCGATCTCTGTACCTACTCAGAGCCGGGATGCCACACCGTAACCTGGAACTGCCGCGACGGTCACGGAAATGTGTCGTCCCAAACACAGGGCACTATGCCATACACACGCCGGCTCCGGTGCCGACAGTGAAGCGTCGAGCGCAGATGCCAATCGCAGTATTGTCCTCTCGTGGGACCAGTGGCAGGCCCACGGTTTGGGACAAGGAGGATCGCGGTCCGACACCGTGTTCAGCAAGCAGCCATCACGGCCTCAACGGTGTGCCTGAATTCGGTTACGAAAACCGGATCGCTCATGCGAAGCGGCTTGAATACCACCGAGCGCGCGCCAAGTGCCAGACACGCCCTATGTTCCTTGCCTCTTGCCGCCGTAATGATGAGTATACGGGCATCGGGAAACTCATGCATGATCTTCTCGGTCGCGGTAATACCGTTCATGTTCGGCATGGTGATATCCAGCGTGAGAAGTGCCGGCTTGTGCTTGCGGTACAGGTCAACGGCTGCATTCCCGTCGTCGCCCGTCGCCAAAACGCTGAACTGCAGCTCTTTGGCAAAGAAGTTCACCAGAACCCTGAGGATGTGCGGTGAGTCATCGATAATTACGACTTCTTTCATTGTGGTGCCCTCGTGGAAAGTGGTATTTGTCGGTCCCTCAGCCGGCGTCGCACACGGGTGCCTCACCGCAGGCGCATCCTCTTTCGAATGCGCTCGATACGGGTGTCGATGTCCGCGACATGTGCCTTGACGTCGGACAGGCCCGACTCCAGATCGCCTATGCGCTTCCCAAAACCCTTCGACACACGGGCGCGAATTTCCTCCAGGCGCGTTTCCAGATCGGCCAGATGCGCACCCGTATCAGAGACATACGACTCCAAATCCCCGAGGCGGTCTGAGATGGTTTGCCGAACTCGAACCGCAGGAATGTGCCGTGCCATGCTCTGTGCCTCCAGTCCTCGTGTTGTGCTGTCGTGGCTACTCCCGCCCTCAATGCTCGTCTCGATACACTTCCGCCATCGGCAGTTCCGCGACGCAGCCTATGCCCCGCGCCACTCTTCCCGACCGATCCACGCGGCAGGGAGCACCCTGCGCTCGGGCAATTCCATGATCACTTCAGTTCCTTTGCCCATCCTGGATTCGATGCGTATTCTACCTCCGAGT
>Ga0315284_10004506_pt1 | contig 19773 bp, 17 predicted proteins | sample YL17G09_16_MG_FD_203696 | JGI IMG/M metagenome (GOLD analysis project Ga0315284, IMG submission 203696) | Sediment microbial communities from Yellowstone Lake, YNP, Wyoming, USA - YL17G09_16 | ecosystem: Environmental > Aquatic > Freshwater > Lake > Sediment | place: USA: Wyoming | collected... | reverse complement strand
AAACATATGGTGTTGTAAATCAACATTTTCCCCTCCTTAATAAGGAGGGGTGTCATGCCCGAAGGGTCATGACGGAGTGGTTCAGTTGACTTTTTCGACAACCTCTTGGGGGCAATTATCAGCTTTTGTGCCGGGAATGAAGCATTTCTTCAATTTCCGGGAAGGATATCTTTTTTGCTTTGAGCAGAATTAGCAGGTGGTACAACAAATCAGCAGCTTCATTTTTGAACAGTTCCGGATTATCATCTTTGGCTTCAATGACCAGTTCAACTGCCTCTTCACCAACTTTCTGAGCGACTTTATTTATTCCCTTTTTGAATAATTTGTTAGTATATGATTCCGGCACGTCATCGTCAATCCTTTGATTGACAATCTGTTCCAGTTCATATATAAAGCCTTTGCGTGTTTCTTCCCCGAAGCATGATCTTTTGCCTGTATGACAAACCGGCCCTGCCGGATTCACCTTAATCAGCAGAGCGTCGTTATCACAATCTGTTGTTATTTCCTTAACAATAAGGAAATTCCCTGAAGTCTCTCCTTTGGTCCAGAGCCGGTTTTTGCTGCGGCTGAAAAATGTGACTTTTCCTTCATCCAGCGTTTTTTTAAACGCTTCTTCATTCATATACCCGACCATCAGGACCTGAAGGGTATTATTATCCTGGATTACTACTGGAACAAATCCGTTTCCTTTGATAAAATCAATCGGTTCCATGTTAATTAGTGTCTTACATTTATGTTTCTTGATGCCAGGTAATCTTTCAGTTCAGGGATAGATATTTCACCGTAATGAAAAATACTTGCCGCCAAAGCAGCACTGCATGCAGTCTTTGTGAAGACCTCCCTGAAGTGATCCATCGATCCGGCGCCGCCAGATGCTATCACCGGTATGTTCAGGATTTTACTTACCTCTCTCGTAAGCTCGATCGAGAATCCGGATTTTGTTCCGTCGGCATTCATTGAAGTAAGCAGTATTTCTCCAGCACCGTACTTTTCGGCTTTCAAAGCCCAGTCAACTGCTTTTGCCTGAGTGGAGGTGCGGCCTGCATCGACATGTACAATCCATTCATTGTTAATTAAATGCGTGTCAATTGCAACAACCACACACTGACTGCCGAAACGTTTTGCAATCTGGGTTATCAGTCCGGGATTTCTGAATGCAGATGTGTTGATACTGATCTTGTCAGCCCCGGCACTTATCAAAAGAGCTGCATCATCAATTGTTTCTATTCCGCCGCCTACAGTAAACGGAATATTAATTTCTGCTGCTATCTTTCCTACAAGCTCAGCAAAAGTTTTCCGTTTTTCAATTGTTGCGGTAATATCCAGGAAGACCAGTTCATCGGCACGCTGTTCAACATACTTTTTTGCCAGTTCCACCGGATCTCCGGCATCGCGGATATCAATAAAATTGACTCCCTTGACAGTTCTTCCGTCTTTTATATCCAGACAGGGGATGATTCTTTTCTTTAACATAGCCGGCTAAGATCTTTTAAATCCAGAATTCCTTCATATAATGCTTTCCCGATTATGGCTCCCTCACAGCCAATCAGAGATAACTCTTCAATATCCTTAATTGAAGTGATGCCGCCACTGGCGATAAGTTTAATACCCCGGATCTTCAGTATTTCTTCATACAGATCAAAGGACGGTCCCTGAAGCATGCCATCTTTATTAATATCAGTGCAGACAATATATTTAATGCCTTTTGATTTGTAATCTGAAATAAACTTAATAATATCCGAATCTGAACTTTCTTTCCATCCTTCCGTAACTATCTTACGGTTAACTGAATCAGCTCCAAGCATGATTTTCTCCTGACCCCATTTTGACAGCCATTCAAGGACGAGAGGCTGGCTTGTTACAGCAATGCTTCCACAGGTGACCTGTCTGGCGCCGCTGCTGAAAACAATATAAAGATCATCATCGGACCGTATACCACCGCCGAAATCAATTTTCAGCGAAGTTCCGGCAGCAATCTTCTCCAGAATTTTGTAATTGACTACACGTTTTTTAAGCGCTCCGTCAAGATCGACTATATGGATATATTTAATTCCATTATCCTCAACCTGGCGCGCTACCTCAAGTGGATTCTCATTATAAATCTTTTTAGTGGAGAAATCCCCTTTAGTAAGCCTGACACACTTACCTTCCATAATATCGAGTGCAACAATGATCCTCACAGCTCAAGGAAATTCTTCAGAATTTTAATACCAGTGTCGGCCGACTTCTCGGGATGAAACTGGACAGCATAAAAGTTCTCTTTGTGCATCGCAGCGCTGAAAGGCAGGACATAGTCACAGATTGCCAGAGTATAGTCAGTTATTTCAGCATAATAGCTGTGAATGTAATAAACATCCTCATCAGCTCTGACGTTTCTGAAGAGAGTGCCTTTCAATGCCGAGAAATTGTTCCAGCCCATATGCGGCACTTTTTCAAACGGGGGGAATTTCTTCACAGCTGCATCAAAAATTCCAAGGCATTTTGTTCCGCCCTCATCTGAAAAACTGCACATAAGATGCAAACCGAGACAGATCCCAAGGACCGGCTTCTTAAGAGAGATTAAGACCTGATCCAGTTTTTTTTCTCTCAGGTATTTCATTGCACTCCTCGCTTCCCCGACACCGGGTATGATAACTTTATCAGCTGCAAGTAATTCCTCATCCCGGTCAGTCACCAGTGAATCGAATCCAAGCCGGTTAACAGCATTTTGAACCGATTGGATGTTTCCTGCATTATATTTTAAAATTGCTATCATAATGTACCTTTTGTGGAAGGCAAATCATAGTTATCTGTCTTTTTTACTGCCATTTTGAGGCTCCTGGCAAAAGCTTTGAATATTGCCTCAATTTTATGGTGGTCATTATCTCCCTCAGCTTTAATATTCAGATTGCACCTGGCACTGTCGCTGAACGACTTAAAAAAATGAAAGAACATTTCCGACGGTACTTCACCTATCATTTCACGTGCAAATTTCACATTCCAATTTAGCCACGGACGGCCGCCGAAATCAATAGCTGTCTGGGCCAGGGAATCATCCATCGGCAAAAGGAACCCATATCTCTCTGTTCCTTTTTTGCTTCCCAGGGCTGATGAGATTCCTTCCCCAAGAGCTATTGCAACATCTTCAACAGTGTGATGCTGATCGACGTACAGATCGCCAACAGTTTTAATTGTCAGATCTACACCTCCATGTTTTGGTATCTGTTCAAGCATATGATCAAAAAAGCCAAGACCTGTCCCGATTGTACCTTTTCCTGATCCGTCAAGATTTATTTCCAGTTCAATTGAGGTCTCTTTTGTTTTACGACCTATCCGTGCTCTTCTTGGTATAGACTTCAGATATTTGTAGATATCGTTCCATTCGATTGTGTTAAAAGATGCAAGAGGATGCGGCTCATCATAAATATAAATAGCATTACAGCCAAGATTCTCAGCAAGCTGGAGATCCGTCACCCTGTCGCCGATGACATAAGATGATTCAATATCTATCCCCTGTGAAAGATATTTTGTCAGCATTGAAGTTCCGGGTTTCCTTGTTGGTACATTTTCTTCAGGAAATGACCGGTCTATAAAGATCTCCCTGAATTCAACTCCTTCACCCCTGAGGATCTGAAGCATTTTATTATGTGAAGGCCAGAATGTCTCTTCGGGGAATGCCGGTGTACCCAAACCGTCCTGGTTGGTAACCATCACAAGCTCAAAATCAGTTTCTTTTGCAATTTTTGAAAGTGCAGTAATCACACCCGGTAGAAACCGGAATTCTTCAACTGAGTCCACCTGTTCATCGGCCGGCTCCGCAATGATAGTTCCGTCCCTGTCAATAAATAGTACCTTCTTCATATTTTAATTCTTTGCAGGGCGCTAATTAGTTTATTGTTTTCCCTTTTTGTTCCCACGGTTATCCGTATGCATCCGGGAACCATCTTGTTTCTGTTCCTCACAATAATTTTATTATCAATTAGTTCAGAGTAAATCATGTCGGCATTCCTGGTCTTTACAAGGAGAAAATTTGAGTCGGACGGAAAGACCTTTTCAATTATACGCATTTTTCCGAGAGCATGTGCAAGCCTGTCCCTTTCAGTTTTGATTTTGCTTACCCTGTTTTTTAACAATTCAATTCGTGAAAGACATTTCAAAGCCGCTTTCTGATTTAATGTACTGATATTATAGGGTGGCTTCATCTTATTGAAATAGTGAACCATGAAAGGATCCATGAATGCCATGCCGACTCTTGCCGCAGCAAGCCCCATTGCTTTGCTGAAAGTTTGCATAACTATCAGGTTGTTGTAATGGTTGATCATCGTTTTGAATGATTGCTGTTCTGAAAAATCAATGTACGCTTCATCAATTACAACCACACCTTCAAAACCTGAAATAATAGATTCTATTTCGAAACCTATCATTGAATTTCCAGTCGGATTGTTCGGGGAGCAAATAAAGATAAGTTTAAGTGCGGGATCTTTAAGTGTTGGTAGTATGCTTTTAAATTCAACCTGAAAATCTTCTGAGAGCGGTATCTTTATAAGCTTTACATCATTAATGGCGGCAGAAACCTCGTACATCCCGTAAGTCGGAGTAAAGGTAAGCGCTTTATCAGTACCGGGATTACAGAATATCCTGAAGCAGAGATCGATAATCTCATCACTGCCATTTCCAAGGAATATATTCTCTTCAGGAACTCCTTTTATTTTGCTTATCGATGATTTAAGTTCGCGCTGGTAAGGATCAGGATATCTGTTCAGGCTGCCATAAGGATTTTCATTTGCATCCAGGAAAATACCATCTTTCCCCGTAAACTCATCCCGCGCACATGAGTAAGGGATAAGGGCTTTTACATTTTCTCTTATAAGTTTATTGATATCAGTCATTTCCAAGCGACTTTAAACGTATTGTAACTGCATTTTTATGACCATACAAAAGTTCGGCTTCAGCCATCTTTTCAATGACCGGTCCAAGGTTTTTAAGACCTTCGGGTGAAATCTCCTGGAATGTTATTTTTTTCACAAAGCTTTCTGACGAGACACCGCTGAAGTTCCTTGCATAGCCACAGGTAGGCAGCGTATGGTTGGTCCCGGAAGCATAATCTCCGGCGCTTTCACAGCTGTATTTTCCAAGGAACACCGACCCGGCATTTGTTACCTGTTCTGCAAGTAATAACGGATCGGATGTTGAGATTATAAGATGCTCAGGGGCATAAATGTTGCTGAATTCAATACATTCAGAAAGTGATTTTAGCAGAATGAAAGAGCTGTTTCCCAGCGCCTTAAGAGCTATCTCTTTTCTTGGTAAAAGCATTACCTGCCTGTCAGTTTCAATTTTCACGGCATTTATCAGATCCGAAGTATCTGTCAGCAGGACTACCTGGCTGTCGGTCCCATGTTCACCCTGGGATAAGAGATCTGATGCAACAAAGGATGGATCAGCATTTATATCTGCAATTACCAGAACCTCGCTTGGACCGGCAGGAATATCAATCGGTGTACCGTCGAGCTGAACCAGCTCTTTGGCTTTCGTAACGTACTGATTCCCGGGCCCAAAGATTTTATCGACTTTTGGTACGGTTTCTGTTCCATATGCCATAGCAGCTATAGCCTGTGCACCTCCGATCCTGAAAATATTCGTAACACCGGTGATGTGTGCCGCATACAATATCAGCGGATTAACAGCACCTTTCTTATCAGGAGGCGTGCAAAGAATAATCTCGCGGCACCCGGCAATTTTTGCCGGCACAGCCAGCATAAGGACGGTCGAAAACAGCGGAGCGGTACCTCCGGGAATGTATAATCCGACTCTCCCGATAGGAACATTCTTTCTCCAGCATTTTACTCCTTTTGTGGTCTCAATAACGTGTTCTTTAATAAGTTGTGGCTGGTGAAATTTCTCAATATTAGCCTTCGCAACATCTATTGCTTCTCTGAGTGCATCGGGCACATTATCGGCTGATTCGGCAATCTCGGAAGCAGACACTCTCAGGTATTTCAGCGCTACACCATCATATTTCCCGGAGAACTCAAAAAGAGCCCTGTCACCGGAGCTTTTTACTTTATGCAAAATAATGGTAACATCATCTTCCAGTCCCGGCCGGTCCATCGAGGGCCGTTCACAGAGGGAATCCCATGTACTTCTGTCCGGATATTGAATGATTTTCATTACAGGATCATTTTCTCGATTGGTATTACAAGAATTCCTTCAGCACCTGCATTTTTCAGCTGGTTGATCCTGTCCCAGAATTCATCCTCTTTAACGACTGAGTGGATACTGCACCAGCCTTTTTCCTCGAGCGGCAGAATTGTAGGACTTTTCACGCCGGGAAGGATTTTGCAGATATCGTGCAATGCTTCCAGCGGAGCATTCAGAAGTATATACTTGTTCTCCTTGGCGTTTTTTACTGCCCTGATCCTGAAGAGCAGTTTATCGAGAATACTCTGTTTCTGAGGATCGAGGTTTTTATTCGATATTATCACTGCCTGACTTTTAAGGATTGTGGCTACTTCGCGTAATCCATTGGTCATCAGGGTGCTGCCAGAGCTGACAATATCGCACACTGCATCTGCCAGACCGATCCCGGGAGCTATTTCAACACTTCCGCTGATCTCTTCTATTTCAGCAGTTATATTATTTTCCTTCAAATATTCATTGAGAAGTTTCGGGTAGCTGGTAGCCACTTTTTTGTTCATGAAATATTCGGGACCTGTGAAGGATTCTTCTTTTGGTATGGCGAGGCTCAGCCGGCAATGTGCAAAACCGAGCTGTTCAAGGATAGATACATCCTTTTTCTTTTCGAAAACCATGTTTTCACCGAGGATTCCAATATCGGCAACCTGCTGCTCGACATACTGGGGGATATCGTCGTCCCTCAGAAATAAGATTTCAACAGGAAAATTCACTGCATCTGTTTTAAGAACATCTGCTCCGTTTGAGAATTTTATACCGCATTCCTCCAGCAGTTTATGGGAGTTTTCGCTTAACCGGCCTTTCTTCTGGATCGCAATTTTCAGCTTGCTCATTTTTGTTTTTGTTTTGCCTGAGCAAACCCGGCGGGAATAAAAAACCCGCCTGATCTGCTCAGACGGGTTATGATATTTTGATATAATTACATATCAATTCCATTTCGCCTGAGATCAGGAAAGAAAATGGTGATGATGTAATTTAATTGATGTCATTCATTAAAATTATGAAGACAAAAATACAATTATTTTAATAATTATCATCATTCTGGGTTAAAAACTTATTGCGCCCCTATGGGGCTGAGTGGGTGATAAGCTCCCATCACACCCTTTCTGCCACCAGGTCCCCGACCTCTGTCGTCGAAAACCCCATTTTACCTGCTCCGAGATCTTTCAGCTTGTTGGCAGTTACATCCATGATGGCATTCTCAACAGCCTGCGCTGCTTTTTCCTCTCCAAGATGCTCAAGCATCATGGCACCGCATGCAATGGATGCCAGTGGATTAATTACATTCTTTCCTGTATATTTCGGGGCCGATCCGCCAATAGGCTCAAACATCGAAACTCCCTCAGGATTAATGTTACCACCTGCAGCGATCCCCATTCCACCCTGCGTAATAGCACCAAGATCGGTGATAATATCCCCGAACATATTTGTTGTAACAATAACATCGAACCATTCAGGATTTTTGACCATCCACATGCAAGTTGCATCGACATGATAATATTCCCTTATAATATCAGGGTATTCCGCTTTTCCCATTTCATGAAATGCCCTTTCCCATAAGTCAAAAACATATGTCAGGACATTTGTCTTACCGCATAGTGCCAGGGTATTCTTCCTGTTCCGCTTCCTTGTGTAATTAAAAGCATACCTGAGACACCTGTCTACCTGGAAGCGGTTATAAACCATGTTCTGCATAGCTACCTCATGAGGAGTTCCCTTCATTGTGACTCCGCCGCTCCCTGTATAAACATCGCCAGTGTTTTCCCTTACAACCACATAATCAATATGTTCAGGACCCTTGTCTTTCAGAGGTGTGGCAACACCGGGATAGAGTTTGACAGGACGAAGATTTATATATTGATCCAGTTCAAAACGGAGTCTAAGAAGTATTCCTTTTTCAAGAATTCCAGGTTTTACATCCGGATGTCCAATAGCTCCCAGGAAAATCGAATCAAACTTCTTAAGTTGTTCCGGTGCTGATTCTGGCAGAACTTCTCCTGTCCTGAGGTACCGGTCTCCACCAAAATCAAATTCCTCGAAATTGAGTTTAAAGCCATATTTTGAAGCAGCGGCACCCAGTACTTTCCTTCCTTCCCTTACTACTTCCGGGCCCGTTCCATCGCCTGGAATTACAGCAATATTATAAGATTTATTCATATGGTTCTGGTTTCAGATTATTACTCATTATAATTGTTTAACAATATTTTATCGCCAATCCTGATCTCATTGTTTTCGACAATATTCAGCATTTTCTCAGTTGCTTTTATTGCTGATTCAGTCTGATCCGCATCCAGCCCCTTCGTCCTGAATTCCCTGTTTTTGAAATTCCAGGTAATTACTGTCTCAACAAGTGCATCTGTCTTTCCTCCCGGAGGAATTGATACCTCATAATCTGTCAGTGTCGGAAGCTCTTTCCCGAGCCTGTCATATATAATCCTGATGGCTTTCATAAAGGCATCGTACTGTCCGTCACCTGAAGAGGTCTCCTGGTATATATTGCCGTCAATTTCAATCTGGACACTTGCAAACGGTTTCAATCCGAATGACAGGGAAAGCGAATAATTCTTAATAAAAATCTTATAATCTGCCCTGTCATTTCCCAAAACATCAGAAATTATAAAAGGCAGATCCTCAGTGGTCACATTTTCTTTCTTGTCGCCAAGTTCAATTACCCTTTGAGTGACCTTTGCAAGAGATTCAGGATTAAGATCGAGTCCGAATTCTTCCAGGTTTTTTTTGATCGTCGCTTTCCCCGATTGTTTTCCGAGAGCATATTTCCTTTTTCTTCCGAACCTTTCCGGGAGAAGATTATTATAATAAAGATTGTCTTTCGTGTCGCCGTCGGCATGCACTCCTGATGTCTGGGTGAACACGTTTTCCCCGATTACAGGCTTATTCACGGGGATTCTTATTCCGCTGAATGTTTCTACTATTTTGCTGGCTTTTGTTATTTCAAATTCATCAACGCCTGTTTCAGCCTGCAGCTGGTCGTGCAAAACTCCGATAACACTTGATAGGGGTGCATTTCCTGCCCTTTCACCCAATCCGTTAATGGTTGTATGAACTCCAGTGACACCTGCTTTCACTGCCGAAAAGATATTAGCAACTGCCAGGTCATAGTCGTTATGTGGATGGAAATCAAAATGCAATGCCGGATATTTGTCAATGATTTTCCTGCAGAAAGTATATGTCTGATCAGGGTTTAAGATCCCAAGAGTGTCAGGAAGCATAATCCTTTTTATTTTTTCATCTTTCAGATTGTCAATCATATAATACACGTAATCCTCAGAGCTAATCATTCCGTTCGACCAATCCTCCAGATAAATGTTGACATCCATACCCAGCTCTCCCGCCCGCTTAATAATTCCCTTAATGTCATTTACATGCTGCTCAGGGGTTTTGCGCAGTTGTTTTTCGAGATGTCTTAATGATCCTTTGCAGAGCAGGTTGACAACTTTTCCTCCCGCATCATGGATCCAGTTGATTGAAATATCCCCGTCTATAAATCCAAGAACTTCGACTTTTTTCTGGAAATTATTACGCCGGGCCCACCTGGTGATCATTTTAAGAGCTTCAATTTCCCCGCTGGAAACCCGCGCCGAGGCAACTTCGATGCGATCGACTTTCACCTCTTTTAATAAAAATGCTGCTATGTGCAGTTTTTCCACCGGAGAATAAGAAATACCCTGCATTTGTTCGCCATCCCTGAGGGTTGTATCCATTATTTCAATTCTCATTTTATGACTTTTTACCAGTTTCAAATGAATTTATCATATCCTTTTTACTGAGAAGGTAGTCTATGTCGTCCAGCCCTTTTAACATGCACTCTTTTTTATAAGGATTTATTTCAAATATGAATGGTTCTCCATCCGGAAGGATCACAATCGATTGTTTTTCAAGATCTATCCTTATTTGGGATCCGGGATCCTTTTGAATAATAAAAAGAAGATTATTCAGGAATTTTTCAGGAACGACAACAGGAAGCAATCCGTTGTTAAGGGCATTGTTTTTGAAAATATCCGCAAAAAAGCTTGAGATCACAGTTCTGAATCCATAATCATATATTGCCCAGACAGCATGCTCCCTGCTTGATCCGCTGCCGAAATTCTTACCCGCAACAAGTATTTTGCCACCGAATCTTGGATCGTTAAGGACAAATTCCATATTCCTGTTGCCTGTCTTGTCATATCTCCAGTCGCGGAAGAGGTTTTCGCCGAAGCCTTCCCTGGATGTCGCACTCAGAAATCTTGCCGGAATTATCTGATCAGTATCCACATTCTCAAATGGTAATGGGACACAGGTCGATTGAAGTATATTGAATTTTTCTTTAGCCATTTCAGTGCTCATTATTGAGATTATCTAATCAATGAATTCGCGGGGGTCAGTTATTTTTCCAGTTATTGCAGCTGCAGCAGCTGTTAATGGACTTGCCAGCAAAGTCCTGGCTCCTGGTCCCTGCCGGCCTTCAAAATTCCTGTTTGTTGTTGAAACCGCATATTTGCCTTCAGGGATCTTATCTTCGTTCATTGCAAGGCATGAGGAGCATCCTGGCTGCCTTAACTCAAACCCCGCTTCATTAAGGATCCTGTCGAGGCCCTCATCGATTACCTGTTTTTCAACTGCCTTTGATCCGGGAACTAAAAGTGCGGTAATGTTTGAAGCTTTCTTTTTCCCCTTCACAAGCTGTGCAAATGTTTTTATATCTTCAATTCTGCCGTTTGTGCAGCTTCCCAGAAAAACATAATCAACGGGATGACCTAGAAGCTTCATCCCCGGGACGAATCCCATATAATCAAGAGATTTAAGAAATGAAACCGAATCCTCAGAGCTGATATCATCAGTTGTCGGGATGGAATCGTCTATTGCAATTCCCATTCCCGGATTTGTTCCGAATGTGATCATTGGCTTTATATGGTCCCCGTTAAACTCCAGTTCGCGGTCAAACTGAGCATCCTGGTCGCTTTTCAGGTCTTTCCAGTTAAGAATAAGGGAATTCCAGTCGAAACTCTCAGGAAAGGATGGCAGTTCCTTAAGATATCTGAAAGTTGTCTCATCCGGAGCTATCATTCCGCCGCGTGCTCCCATTTCGATGCTCATATTGCAAATCGTCATCCTTCCCTCCATTGTCAGGTCACTGATAACAGGTCCCGTGTATTCAACAAAATATCCCGTGGCCCCTCCGGTCGAAATTTGTGATATAACGTACATGATTATATCTTTTGAAGTCACCCCTTTTTGCAATTTCCCGTTTATGGTGATCCTCATTTTTTTTGGTTTGGGCTGGAGAACACACTGGGTAGCAAGGACCATTTCAACTTCACTTGTCCCGATACCGAATGCGACAGTTCCAAAAGCACCATGTGTTGATGTGTGGCTGTCGCCGCAGACTATCGTCATGCCTGGCCTGGTGTAACCAAGTTCAGGACCAATGACATGTACTATTCCGTTTTTGGGATGATTCAGACCGAACAACTCTATCCCGTAATTCCTGCAGTTTTCAGCAAGCTTTTCTACCTGTTTCCTTGAAAGCTCTTCCCTGATAGGTTTATCCTGATTAACAGTTGGTACGTTATGGTCGGCAGTGGCAAGTGTCTTTTCAGGTCTGAATACAGGTATTCCTCTTTCCTTCAAGCCATTGAATGCCTGCGGACTTGTCACTTCATGGATGTAGTGCTGATCGATATACAGAATATCAGGCCCCTGCTCGATCGATTGAACAACATGTGAATCCCAGATCTTGTCAAAAAGTGTTTTCGGTTCTGTCATTTTATTTTTGAAATTGCATCTATAAATGCCTCCACCGATGCGGTTATTATATCAACATTTGCAGAGAATCCATAATAGATCTTACCCTGGTGTTCAATCTGGATATGGACCTTCCCGATATCATCGCTACCTTTTGTTATTGCCTGGATAAGGAACTCCTCGAGGTGAACGGTTTTACTGATAAGGTGTTTTACCGCGGTAAATGCAGCATCGATTGGCCCGTTTCCTGAAGCAGTTGAGGTATGTATTTCCCCGTTTATCCTGATACCCACAGTTGCAACCGGGATTGCTGATTTTCCGCAGGTAACCTGGAGAAGCTCAAGCTTGAGAGCCTTTTCTCCTGAAAAGACTTCTCCTGAGAGAATTCTCAGGTCCTCATCATTAATCTCCTTTTTCTTGTCAGCGAGTGTAAGAAAACGATGGTAAATATCATCAATTTCCTCTTTCCCGAAATTGTAACCTAGTATTTCAAGCCTGTGATTTAGCGCTGCTCTGCCGCTGCGTGCGGTCAGGATAATTGATGATTCTTTTATTCCTACTTCGTGTGGATCAATTATTTCATAATTTTCCCTGTACTTAAGAACACCATCCTGGTGTATCCCGGAAGAGTGAGCAAAGGCATTTCTTCCCACAATAGCCTTGTTAGCCTGAACGGGCATGCTCATAAGAGTTGAGACAAGCCTGCTGGTAGAGAAAATAAGCTTCGAATTAATATCTGTTTTAAGGTTCATTGCATGATGGCTCTTAAGGATCATTGCAACCTCTTCGAGAGATGTATTGCCGGCCCTTTCCCCGATACCGTTCATGGTCACTTCAACCTGCCTTGCCCCATTTAGTACACCCATTATCGTGTTGGCTGTTGCCATTCCGAGGTCGTTGTGACAATGTGTGGAGATAATTACCTTGTCGATATTTGAAACATTCTCCCTAAGGTACCTGATCTTTTCTCCGTACTCTTCCGGAAGGCAATATCCTGTTGTATCAGGAATATTCACCACTGTTGCCCCTGCCTTTATGACTGCCTCGATAACCTTTGCCAGGTATCCGTTTTCACTTCTTCCTGCATCCTCAGCATAGAACTCAACATCATCCACAAATTTCCGGGCATATTTTACAGCATCTACAGCTCTCTTCAGGATCTCCTCTGGTGTTGTCTTGATTTTATATTTTATGTGAAAAGGAGAGGTCCCGATACCTGTATGGATCCTCTTCTTTTTAGCATACTGGAGCGCTTCGGCAGCCACTTCAATATCCTTCTTTACAGCCCTTGTAAGAGCGCATATTACCGGATTTGTAACAGCTTTCGAAATTTCGACAACAGAGTTGAAATCACCCGGACTTGAAATCGGGAATCCGGCTTCAATTACATCGACACCAAGAGCTTCAAGAGCCTGCGCCACCTGGATCTTTTCAACCGTGTTCAGCTGGCAGCCTGGCACCTGCTCCCCATCCCTGAGGGTGGTATCGAAAATAATTACCTTTTCTTCCATAACTTTTATCTTTTACTTTTTAACTGGTCTCAGTTTTCTAACCGCTGCCCCTGTTCTCCATAGTTCCGAACCGCCAAGCTCTTTTAATTCAGCATCCAGCAGCTCTTTATAATTTGGAGCACCTGTTGATTTCAAAACCCTGACACACTCTTCACCCGACTTTACTTTTTTGTAAAGATCATTGAAAACAGGTAACACGGCATCTTTGAATTTGGGTCTCCAGTCAAGTGCTCCGCGCTGGGCTGTGGCACTGCAGTTGGAATACATCCAGTCCATACCTTTTTCGTCCACAAGCCGGATAAGACTCTGTGTGAGCTCTTCGACAGTCTCATTAAAGGCCTCTGAGGGGGAGTGTCCGTTTTCACGCAATACCTGGTACTGTGCATCCATAATACCAGCCAGCGCTCCCATTAATACGCCTCTTTCTCCTGTCAGGTCAGAGAAAACCTCTTTTTCGAATGTTGTCGGGAACAGATACCCTGATCCTATAGCTATGCCAAGGGCCAGGACGCGTTCTGTAGCTTTTCCGGTAAAATCCTGGAATACTGAAAAACTTGAATTGATTCCGGCGCCTGCAAGGAAATTCCGTCTAACACTAGTCCCCGAGCCTTTCGGAGCACAAAGGATCACATCTATATTTTCCGAAGGTATAACACCTGTATGATCCTTGTATGTTATTGAGAAGCCATGGGAAAAATAGAGCGCATCACCTTTTTTGAGGCAGGGCTTCAGCTTCGGCCAGAGAATTCTCTGGGCAGCATCTGAAACCAGATATTGTATGATTGTTCCTTTTGAAGCAGCCTCCTCTACAGTGAAAAGAGTTTTCCCGGGAACAAACCCGTCAGCTACTGCCTTGTTCCAGTCAGCTTTAAACTCCGGAGCCTGACCTATAATGACATTTATGCCGTTATCTTTCATGTTAAGGGCCTGTGCGGGCCCCTGTACTCCATAACCTATAACTGCAACAATTTCGTTTTTAAGCACTTCACGTGCTTTTGAAAGAGGAAACTCTTCTCGTGTTACGACATCTTCAATAACTCCGCCAAAATCAATTTTCGCCATGTTATAATAAGTTAGGTGTTAATTAATAATTTTAATTGGAAGATTCAATATTATCCGGCTTATACTGGTTCACCTCATCCATCTCCTCCAGGTAGGCATTAAGCTCCTTGACCTGTTTGGTAATTGCAACCCTGCCAGATCTTACAAACTGCAAAATCCCGCATGGTTCAAGCACATGAAGCAATTCGTTAATCTGGGTTTTATGTCCGGTTCTTTCAATCACTATGTATTCAGGAGAGACTTCAAGAATACGGGCATTATGGTCGCGGACTATTATATCGATCAGATTGCCGGACATCAATCCTTTGGTTTTTACCTTATAAAGTGCCAGTTCCTGGTATATAATCTCATCGGATGTATGGACAAACACTTTCAGAACATCAACAAGTTTCTGCATCTGACGGGCCACTTTTTGAACCATTTCAGCTGTTGTCCTGACAACCAGTGTAAGCATCTGAACTCCTTTGACGGCAGACTCGGAAGCTGTAATGCTCTCAATGTTTATCTGCCTTCTGGTAAGAATAATAGTGATCTGACTCAAGATGCCTATATGATCCTCAGTAAAAAGCGATATTGTAAATTCCTGTTTATTCATAAATTTATTTGTATGTCAATGTAACTTCTGATACTGATGCTCCAGGTTCAATCATTGGAAGAACATTTGCCTCCTTATCGATTTTTACATCGAGCAGGTACGGCCCGTCTGCTTCAAGCATTTCAACAAGAGAAGCCTTCAGCTCCTCTCTTTCCGAAACAGTTTTTGCAGGTATACCATATCCTTTTGCTATAGTTACAAAATCAGGATTGACCAGCTCGGTTGATGCATACCTCTTCGAGTAGAACATATCCTGCCATTGCCGTACCATTCCAAGGAATCCGTTATTCAGGATTATTATTTTGACAGGGATCCTGTAATGCAGTATTGTCCCGAGCTCCTGTATTGTCATCTGGAAACCACCGTCGCCCAGAAAAGCCACAACCTGCTTATCAGGCCTCCCGATCTTGGAACCGATCGATGCAGGAAGTCCGAATCCCATTGTACCCATACCACCTGATGTAACCAGACTGTTTGGATTGGAAAAGCCGTAGTAACGCGCTACTGTCATCTGGTTCTGGCCCACATCAGTTACTACTATTGCATCTCCTTTGGTAAGTTCAGAAACCAGCCTGACGACTTCTCCCATCTTAAGCTCTCCTTTTTCAGGCTTTGTCTCGGGTTTTATAACTTTTTCATATTCAGTTTTATCGCAGATCCGGAATTCCCTAATCCATTTTTCGTAACTTTTTTTCTGAACGAGTGGAATCAGATTATTAAGGACCTCCTTTGCATCATTATTAATTTCAAGATCCACAATTACATTCTTATTGATCTCAGCTTCATCGATCTCAATATGAATTATCCTTGCATTTTTGGCATATTTTTTAAGATTCCCTGTTACCCTGTCATCGAAACGCATGCCGATGGCAATTATGAGATCAGCCTCATTTGTAAGGAGGTTAGGGCCATAGTTCCCATGCATTCCGAGATATCCGGTATATAGCCGATGTCCAGTGGGAAAGGCGGAAAGACCAAGCAGAGTAGAAGCCACAGGAATACCAGTCTTCTCGGCAAATGTCAGAAGTTCATTTTCAGCTCCCGAGATAAGCACTCCGTGTCCTGCAAGGATCAATGGTTTCACTGCATGATTTATCATTATTGCAGCTGACTCAATTGCCCTGGTATGCAATTGAATATGGGGATTATAACTTCTCAGGTAATTACACTTTTTATACTTAAAGTCAAGTTTCTCATATTGGGCATCCTTGGTTATGTCAACCAGGACAGGTCCGGGTCGTCCTGTTTTGGCAATATAAAATGCCTTGGCGATTGTCTCAGGGATATCCTGTGATTTCTTTACCTGGGCATTCCACTTAACCACTGGCATCGAAACCCCAAGTATATCAGTTTCCTGGAAAGCATCGGTTCCGATCAGGTTTGATACCACCTGGGCAGTTATGAATACTACAGGCACTGAATCGAGATAAGCATTTGCAATTCCTGTGATAAGGTTTGTTGCTCCGGGTCCGGATGTTGCAAAGCAGACGCCGGGTTTTCCTGTAACCATAGCATAAGCCTGGGCAGCGTGAGCTGCACCCTGTTCATGGCGGGTAAGAAAATGCTTCAGCTTGTCTTCATAATCGAGCAATCTGTCGTAAACCGGCATGATAGCACCTCCCGGATAACCGAAAATCGTATCAACACCCTCCTCAACCAGGCATCGAAGAAGCGCCTCAGCCCCTGTAACTGTCTCAAACCCGTTCGTCTGTTCCACAATCTTTGTCGTTTCTTTCTCTGTCTTCATAAAATCACTTTTATCTTATATGATTCGAACTGCTCCTTTATCAGCAGAGCTGACCAGTTTTGCATATGCTTTAAGTGAAGGCGGAATTATCCTGTTTCTTTTTGCAGGTTTAAATGCATTCTCCGCTTTAAGCTTTTCTTCATTAATTCTTTTGGCAAGCTCAACATCTGATATCAGGGCATTTATTTTACGGCCGGGTACGTCTATTTCAATCAGATCACCTGTCCTGAGAACAGCAATTTCACCTCCGGCAGCAGCCTCTGGTGATACATGTCCGATCGACAACCCTGATGTTCCTCCTGAAAATCGACCGTCAGTTATCAGTGCGCATTTCTTATCGAGCAGCTTTGATTTCAGGTAAGAGGTTGGATAAAGCATTTCCTGCATTCCGGGTCCGCCTTTGGGCCCTTCGTACCTTATTACAACTGCATCACCTTCATTTACCATTCCCTTAAGAATTCCGTCAGCCGCCTCTTCCTGTGATTCAAATATTATTGCCGGACCCTTAAATCTTAAAAGAGCAGTATCAATACCTGCAGTTTTGACAATGCACCCGTTTCTTGCAATGTTGCCATAAAGCACGGCAAGACCTCCATCTTTATTATAAGCATTTTGCACGCTCCTTATACAACCGTTCTTCCTGTCGGTATCCGGATTATCATAATAGGTGCTCTGTGAACCCATCTCAAGATTTTTTTGCATTGATGGTGCGCTCAGCCAGAAATCTTTTGCCTCAGACGTAACTTCCTCGCTCATAATGTCCCAATCAGCTATTGCGTTATGGAGAGTTTCATAATCAATGCGTTGCGCAGAACTGTCAATCAGGTTATTGCGTTCCAGTTCTCCCATGATTGAAAGAATTCCTCCGGCCCTGTTGACATCCTGGATGTGATATTTTGAGCTTGGCGAAACTTTGCAGATGTTCGGGATCCGTCGTGACAGTTCATCAATATCCTTCATTGTGAAATCAACACCGGCCTCGTGGGCAACTGCAAGAAGATGCAGAACAGTGTTGGTTGATCCACCCATGGCGATATCGAGAGACATTGCATTAATAAATGCCTGTTTTGTTGCAACAGATCGTGGAAGTATTCCCGGATCACCATCAAAATAATATCTGTTTGAGAGATCAACTATTAATTTTGAAGCTTTTTCGAAGAGCTTCAGCCTGTTTGAATGTGTTGCCAGCACAGTACCGTTCCCGGGTAATGCCAGTCCAAGAGCTTCAACAAGGCAGTTCATGGAATTGGCTGTAAACATACCTGAGCATGATCCGCAGGTCGGGCATGCCGACATCTCCATTTCATAAAGGTCTTTATCACTAACAGCGTCATCAGCTGCGGATACCATCGCATCGATCAGATCAATGTTCCTGTTACGGTAGGTGCCAGCCTCCATTGGTCCGCCTGAGACAAATACCGCCGGAATATTGAGTCTCATCGACGCCATCAGCATACCCGGCGTTATTTTGTCGCAATTGCTTATGCATATCATTGCATCAGCAAGATGTGCATTGCATACATACTCAACACTGTCGGCTATAAGCTCCCTTGATGGGAGAGAGTAGAGCATTCCGTCATGCCCCATTGCTATCCCGTCATCTATTGCAATTGTGTTGAATTCAGCTGCAAAAAGACCATGCTTTTCAATCTCTTTTTTTATTGCCTGACCGATGCTGTGAAGATGAACATGTCCGGGAACAAATTGTGAGAAGGAGTTGACGATAGCGATGACTGGCTTTCCGAACTGATCCTCCTTCATCCCGTTTGCACGCCAGAGACTTCTTGCACCGGCCATGTTTCTTCCGGTAGTTGTTCTGGAACTTCTGAGCTGATTCTTCATTACAAAAAAATCTATTAAAAAAAAAGCTTCCCGGACGATCCGGAAAGCTTTTATATGTTTATGGTACTACATATTATTCCCGGATCATTTGCCAGAGGCAAGAATGAGGATGAGGGCAATAATATGTATTAAAGTTCTATACACTGTTTTGCTTAAATTTGAATGACAAAAGTATTTAATTTTTTAATATATCAAATAAAAACAGCATTTTTTATTTATTTTTTATTTTTTTTGTTCAGCAACAAGCTGATTCTGAACTTTGCCCCTGACTTCCACTTTGATTACTGTAGCGACCTGATCGGGTGCTAAAGCCGGCAATGAAATGGTTAATGCACCATCTTTTGAGTTCATTGTTTTAACTTTTGTTCCGTCAGTCAGAATTTTTGCAGAAACCACACTGTTTTTAAAACCGGGGATCACAATTTTACCGTCTGAAGGCCATTCGAAAACTGAAAAATAAAGCATGGTACCCTTTGATGTCTCCTTTTTTGTGCATCGTCCCCACGGGAATAATCCCCATGGACTTGCTTTGGTTCCATAAACCGCTTCGCCGTTCACCTTCATCCATTTGCCCATTTCAGAAAGGATGGAAACACTTTCAGGTGGAAATTCTCCTTCTGCTGTTGGTCCTACATTCAGGAGGAAGTTACCTCCTTTTGAGGCAATATCCAGAAGGTTCTGAATAAGTGTCTTCGTCGATTTGTAGTTATGATCGTAGCTTTTGTAGCCCCATGTGCCGTTCATTGTCATGCATGTCTCCCAGTCGGTTCCATCGAGATCGGACAGGTTGGGTATCCTCTGTTCGGGCGTTTTATGATCACCCGGGAAATTCGGACGCTTCAACCTGTCGTTTGTGATTATGCCAGGTTGCAGTGAGAGCAGTGACTGAAGTTTGGTGGCGGCATCGTCTGTCATATTTGTAGGAGTATCCCACCATAATACAGCGAGTTCGCTGTAATTAGTAAGAAGCTCTCTTACCTGAGGTACCGCAATTGCATCAATATATTCAGTGAATGTCCTTTTTTCCTGGGCAGGATCCCAGTGACCGTTATGCTCTTTTGTATACGCATCAATAATAACTGAATCAGGATTTGCCC